>Ga0207897_100019_pt1 | contig 130050 bp, 110 predicted proteins | sample LinPmetageLP42_FD_184054 | JGI IMG/M metagenome (GOLD analysis project Ga0207897, IMG submission 184054) | Marine viral communities from the Pacific Ocean - LP-42 (SPAdes) | ecosystem: Environmental > Aquatic > Marine > Oceanic | place: Pacific Ocean | collected 2010-08-27
CCATGCGCTCGACCAGCATCTGGGTGGCGATACCGGCATGATCGGTGCCTACCTGCCACAGGGTGTTGCGACCCTGCATGCGGCGCCAGCGGACCAGGGTGTCCATGATGGAATCCTGGAAGGCGTGGCCCATGTGCAGGGAGCCGGTGACGTTGGGCGGCGGGATGACAAGTGAGAAGCTCTCGCCCTGGCCTGACGGCGCAAAGCGGTTGTCGGATTCCCAGCGCTCGTACCAGCGCGTCTCGATGGCGTTCGGTTGGTAGGTCTTGTCCATGGGTCTGCATTGATCCGGTTGGGCGGGGCGTCCCGCGCCGGCTCAAGGAGCGGTCAGCGCAGGCAGAAAATGGGCTCGATTATAGCGCCGCTGATGACGGGCGTCATTCGGTCTTGGCGGGCAGGCCCTCGTGGCGTCTGGCAGACGCTGTTTTCACAAAGCAGGCAACATCCACGCACTGATGCCGTATCCTGTTGCGACCTCATGAGCCGAGGCTTGCCGCCTCGCACACTTCCCATTCTCTCACGCTCGCGGAGCCGCAATGTCCAAGCCTCGCCCCACGGACGGTGCCCCTCGTCCGACACGTCGTTGGGTCTGGCATGAACTGCTGCGTCATGCGCTGGTGCCATTGCTGGTGCTCGAGGTGGCGCTGCTGGGCTGCTATCTGGTGTTGCACTGGCTGGTCTCTGGGCAGCAGGACTCCACGCGCAGTGAGCTGGTGAATACCCAGCTCGAGCAGCTGACCCATTACGAGGCAGAACACATCAGCCTGCTGGCGGACGACTGGCGCAGCGATGCCCGCCAGCTGGCGCGCAGCACTCTGCGTCACATGGACACCCCCGTGACGTCCCGCCAGCGCGAGCAGGAGTTAAAGCGCCACATGAGCGCGGGCGACGGCACCCTGTACGTCGCCGAGAATGATGGTGGCGCCGGCTCCTATTACTCCTCGCTGGTGCCCAGCTATCTGCAGGACCACGACAAGGTGGTGCGCCTCTCGACAATGGATGCCCAGGTGTCGGACATGCTCGCCACGCAACCCGAGCTGCGACAGATCTGGTTCTCTGGCTACGACGGCTACTTCCGCATGTTGCCGTGGACCGATACCCGCAACATCTTCACGCCCGGCGTCGACCTCACCAGCTACGGCTTCTACTACCTGGCGGATGATCGCAACAACCCGAGTCGTGGCGCCGTCATCACGCCGCCCTACCAGGACCCGGTCGGCAGCGGTTGGCTGGTCTCGACGCTGATGCCGGTCCATCGCGGCGACTTCCTCGAAGGCGTGGTCGGCATCGACGTCACCCTCGATTCTCTGGTCGAGCGGCTCGAGAATGCCGAGCTGCCCTGGGGCGCCTATCTGATTCTGGTGAGTGACGATGTCGTCATGGCCATGCCGCGTGTCGGCGAGCAGGATTTCGGCCCCCAGCCCGACCCTGAAGTGGTGCCGATGCCGCTGCTGCACGATCGCTTCCTCGATACGGCGCATGATGTCGAGAACTCCCCGGCCATGGCGCACCTGCTGCGCAGCATCTCGGATGAGGCGCAGGGCGTGCGCAGCGTTGCCTTGCTCGCCGGTGAGCGGCTGGTCGGCTGGCAATCGGTGCCGGGCACCGACTGGCGGTTGCTGGCGGTGGTGGATGCGCAGCAGGTCAACAGCGGCATCGATATCTGGAATGAGCGCTTCAATCAGCTGGGCTACGTGATGTTGGTGGGGCTGATCCTGTTCTTCTTCGCCCTGCTGGTAGTGATGCGGTGGCGGGCCGAAGCCATGGCGGCCACCCTGTCCGAATCACTGGCACGCCTCAGCGACATGGCGCTGCGCATCGGTCGCGGTCAGCCCGTGGTGCGCGAGCGCTTCCAGTTGCAGGAGCTGGACCAGGCCGGTGAGGCATTGCGCGAAGCGGCCCAGCGCCGTGATCAGATCGAGCTTGAGCGCGCCGAAGGTGCGCGGCACGTCGAGATGGTGATGGCGGCCTCCGGCGATGCCACCTGGCGCTATGACTTCGATCAGGACGATCTCTACCTGCACGAGAATTTCTTCCTGATGCTGGGGCTGCCGGTACGCGCCAGCATGCATCTGGCGGACCTTGACGCCATGACGCACCCGGAAGACCTCGTCGGCCTGCTCGAGGCGCGCTGGCGGGTCATGCACGGGGAAAGCTGGGCCGAGGCGCGCGACGTGCGCTATCGGCATGCGCGTGGTCACTGGGTCTGGGTGCAGATTCGCGGCCAGATCACCCGGCGTGATCATGAGGGCCGGCCACAGCGCGCCACCGGGCTGGCGCTGGACATCCAGCGCCACAAGCAGTCACTCAAGCTGCTGGAGGCGGCCCGCGACAGTGCCACCGAGGCCAGCCAGTCCAAGTCGCGTTTCTTCTCGAGTTTCAGTCACGAGATTCGCACCCCGCTCAACGCCATCATGGGCTTCACGGATCTGCTCTGCGAGGAAGCCGACCTGACCCGCGAGCAGCGCCGCTACGTGGATGAGGCCAGTCATGCGGCGGCACAGCTGTCGGCGCTGATCGAGGACGTGCTGCAGATGTCGAGTCTGGAAGCCGGTGATCTGCCGCTGGATTGCCAGCCCCTCTCGGTGGGCCAGAAGCTGATACGACTGGCGGGGCAATATCAGCCGCGCCTGGAGAGTGCCAACCTGACGCTATCGCTGGCGCTGGAAGGCGAGTCACTGTGGCTGAATGCCGACCAGCGGCGACTGGATCAGATTCTCGGCAACCTGATGGGCAATGCCATCAAGTACAACCGCGAGGGGGGCTGGATTCGTCTGGCCATCGGCCAGGAGCGCAATGCCAGCGGAGTGGAGATGGGCTGGGTGGAAATCACCGATGGCGGCTTCGGCTTTGATTCCGCGCAGGCGGTCCAGCTGTTCCAGCCGTTCTCGCGTCTGGGGCGTGAAGATTCAGGCATCGAGGGCACCGGGCTCGGGCTGGCGCTGTCGCGGGAGCTCGCCCGCCGCATGGGCGGTGACATCACGGCGCGGGGCGAGCTGGGCGAGGGCGCCAGCTTCCGGGTCTGGTTGCCGCTGGCGGATGTCAGCGCCCATGAGCGCGTCGTCCAGGCGGCGTGGTCGGCGGAGAAGGTGCTGCCGGTGCCCTGTCGCTGGCTGGTGATCAGCACGCGGGCGCAGGACCGTCTGCGCCTCGAGGTGATCGGCAGTCACGTCGCCAATCTGGAGATCATCATCGCCAGCAGTGCGGCCCAGGCGTTGCGCCTGGTGCGAGATGTCAGCCCGTGTCTGGTCATCTTCGGCGATGTGCCGGACATGAACGTGGCGGCGCTGTTCGCCGAGATCCAGCGCATGCCGCGCGAACTGCCGTTGTGGGCCGTGCGTATCGGGGAGCGTGACGCCAGCGAGGCCGCAGGCGGCCTGCCCGAGGCCTTCTTCGACAGTGGTGAAAGTCCGCCGAGCATGGACGATATCGAGCGCTGGATGACGCATCTGATGGTCAACTTCCAGCGTGCCTGCGATACGGACCGCTGACGCATGGCGTGTCGCTCAGCTGACGCCCTTGAGCTGATGCGAGCGCACGGCATAACCGCGTGACTTGTAGGTGCGCCAGCATTCGCGCTTGGTCACCAGCACATCCTGATGCTGGTTGATGATCTCGGCGACTCGCTCGAAGCGTGAGAACCACTCGGGGATCTCGGGGTGCAGGTTGAGCAGTGCCTCGATACCCGGCGCCGGGGCGTCCTGCCAGCCGATGGTGACCGGCGGGCGCGGCACGTCATCGGCGTGTTCGGCCTCGCGGGCGGCCATGTCGAGATCGATATCCAGCGCATGGGGCACGAAGCTTTCCGGGCGGAACTGCCACAGATGCTCATCGAACTGACGTGCCATCGCCTCGTCCTCGACATGCACATGCAGGCGAAAGCCCTTGGCGTGGATGGTCTCGGCCAGCCGGCAGGCGAATTCCAGCCGGGCTTCCAGCGTGGTGTCGGGCAGGATGTAGAAGTCGATCTGGGTCATGGGCACCGCTCGGGCAAGGAATTCTCGAGCGCTCAGGATACCGCACTCGCCGCGCGGCTTCGATGCAGCCTGCCTCCCGTGATGTCTTTCCGCAGCCAGATATCCGTGCGCCAGAAACCCCAAGGCCCGCCTCTTTCGAGGCGGGCCTTGGGGTTTTGGTCATCCTTCAAGCCACAGGGGCGGGCTCGAGGACTTGTTTCCGTGCACTCATGTCGGTGCACTTATTTCAGCGCACTCATGCCAGACGTGTCATCCAGCCACGCGTGTCTTCGGCGCGACCGTATTGCAGATCTAGCAGCTGGCTGCGCAGACGCATGGCGACATCACCGGCGTTGGCGGTCAGGTCGAGGCGACCTTCTTCACTGACCAGCTCGCCCACCGGGGTGATGACGGCGGCGGTACCGCAGGCGAACACCTCGGTGATCTCGCCGGAGGCGATGCCTTCACGCCACTCGTCGATGCTGATCGGGCGCTCTTCCGGCGTCAGGCCCAGATCGGTCGCCATGGTCAGGATGGAGTCACGGGTGACGCCTTCCAGAATGGTGCCGGTCAGGCGCGGCGTGACCAGACGGCCGTCCTTGAAGACGAAGAACAGGTTCATGCCGCCCAGTTCCTCGACCCACTTGTTCTCGGCGGCGTCCAGGAACACGACCTGGTCACAGCCATTGGCGGAGGCTTCGCTCTGCGCGGCCAGTGAGCCCGCGTAGTTGCCGCCACACTTGGCGAAACCGGTACCGCCGGCGGCCGCACGGTTGTAGTGCGAGGACAGCCAGATGGAGACCGGCTTGATGCCGCCCTTGAAGTAGGCCGCCACCGGTGAGGCGATCACGTAGTAATCGACTTCACGCGACGGACGCACGCCGAGGAAGGCTTCACTGGCGATCATGAACGGGCGCAGATAGAGGCTGCATTCGTCACTGACGCTGGCCGGAGTCGGCACCCAGGCGCTGTCCTGCGCGAGCAGGGCCTTGAGCGAGCCGACGAAGTCCTCGTCGGACAGCTCCGGCAGTGCCAGACGGCGGGCGGAGTTGCGGAAACGTGCGGCGTTCTTCTCGGGGCGGAAGGTCCACACCGAGCCGTCTTCATGACGGTAGGCCTTGATGCCTTCGAAGATTTCCTGGGCGTAGTGCAGTACCGAGGCGGCGGGGTCGAGGCTCAGCGGGCCGTAGGGGCGGACTTCATGGCCGTGCCAGCCGCCGTCGGCGGTCCAGCGTACATGGGCCATGTGATCGCTGAAGTGACGGCCGAAGCCGGGATTGGCCAGAATGGTGTCACGAACGGCAGCATCCGCCGGTTGCGTGGACGCGCGGACGTCGAAGCCTTTGGTCACGTGGGTGTCTCCGTAGCAGCGAGACCCCCGACGCGGAACGCCGGGGGTCGAATCATTTTTATAGGACCTCTCGGGTCAGCGGTGCCGAGTGGCGTCGCGACCCGCGTGTCTCAACGCTAGCACGCTATCGAGAGCATGCGAAGCCTCAGACGGTCTCTTCCTGCGGGGCGCTGAGTTCCGCTTCGCGATCCAGCAGGTATTGGGTCAGAAGGCCCACCGGACGGCCGCTGGCGCCTTTCTGCTTGCCGGACATCCAGGCGGTGCCGGCGATGTCCAGATGCGCCCACGGGAAGGTGTCCGCGAAGCGGGACAGGAAGCAACCTGCGGTGATCATGCCGGCTTCGCGACCGCCGATGTTGGCGATGTCGGCGAAGTTGGAATCCAGCTGCGTCTGATACTCGTCCCACAGCGGCATGTGCCAGGCACGGTCCCAGGCTTCTTCGCCGGCGTCGAGCAGGTCGAGCGCCAGGTCATCATCGTTGGAGATCAGGCCGGTGGCGTGATTGCCCAGCGCGATGACGCAGGCGCCGGTCAGGGTGGCGATGTCGACGACACTGGCCGGCTCGAAGCGCTCGGCGTAGGTCAGCGCATCACACAGCACCAGACGGCCTTCGGCGTCGGTGTTGAGGACTTCGACGGTCAGACCCTTCAGGGTCTTGATGATGTCGCCCGGCTTGGTGGCGCGGCCGTCCGGCATGTTCTCGGCGCTGGCCACGATGGCCACCACGTTGAGCTTGGGCTTGAGTTCCAGCACGGTGCGCATGGTGCCGAACACGCTGGCCGCGCCGCCCATGTCGTACTTCATCTCGTCCATGCCGGCGCCCGGCTTGAGCGAGATGCCGCCGGTATCGAAGGTGATGCCCTTGCCGACCAGCACGTGCGGGGCTTCGTTCTCGTCTTCCGCGCCGCGGTATTCCATCATGATCAGGCGGCTCGGCTCTTCACTGCCGCGGCCGACCGACAGCAGGGACAGGGCGCCGAGCTCCTCGAGCTCTTCCTCGCCGAGCACGGTCACTTTCAGGGCGCCATCCGAGGCGGCACCCAGTTGCTCGGCACGCTCGCCCAGGTAGCGCGGCGTGCAGATGTTGCCCGGCAGATTGCCCAGCGTGCGCGCTTCATTGACGCCCATGCCGATGGCGGCACCGACGCGCAGGCCGGCTTCCAGTTCGGCCTGACGCTGCTTGTCGGCACTAACCACGCTCAGGCGGGTCAGAGAGACGGGCTCGCCCGGCTTGCTCTTCATCTCGGTGAAGCGATAGGCAGTGCGCAGTGCGCTCTCGGCGATCATGCGCGCCATCCAGTCAGCCTCACGCAGCTCGAGATTCAGCTCGAGACCAGCGAAGGCCGCGTCTTCGATGGGCAGCTTGAGCAGGGCGGTCATGGCGGCATCGAGGCCACGCTTGTAACGGCTTTCGTCGAGCTTTTCCTCACTGCCGAAACCGGCCAGCAGCAGGCGCTGAGCGCCGAGGCCCGGAGCGAAGGGCACCAGCAGGGTATTGCCGAGCTCGGGCTTGAAGTCGCCGCGCTCGATCAGCTGGGAAATCAGCTTCTCGCTGGCATCGTCGAGTCGTGCCGCAGCACCGGTGAGGTCGCCCTCGATGACGGGTACCACGATGCAGGCGGTTTCAAGCTGGGCCGGATTGGCAGTGACTACAGGAAATTCCATGGCAACTCCACGCGCGCGAGTGAGGGTACGAAGATGAACAGTACAAGGATGAAGGATGTCGTCAGGCCAGGCGTGCCCGGCTCGCGGCGACATCGGGGTCATGGTCTGGATGGGGGCGCAGACCGCTCATGACAAGCTGAGCTGGCATGCACGAGTGAGGGCAGTCCATCATGTCAGGCTGTCCACGTGCAATGCCTGCAGCCGCGACAAGGCAGCATCCTTTCTGGATAATGCTGCTGCATGAGGGGGAGCCGCTCCCGTCCAGTCTTCAGGCCCGTGCCGCCAGTGTACGCAAAGGCTGCGCACCATGCATGAGGGGGATGATGCCTTCATGTGATCACGACCATTCCTCCACCGGCTATCATCGATCTGGTCAACACGCTCGCTTGCGAGCGGGAAACAGGAGTTCCACTTGATCATCTTCCGCTACCTGACACGCGAGATACTCACCACCATGGCCGCCGTGGCCGGGGTGCTGATGCTTGTCATCATGGGCAGCCGATTCATCCGCTATTTCAGTGATGCGGCGGAGGGGGATTTCCCGGCGTCGATTCTCGGCAGCCTGATGCTCTATCACCTGCCGGGTTTCTTCGAACTGCTGCTGCCGCTGTCCTTCTTCCTCGCCGTGTTGCTGGCCTTCGGTCAGCTGTACATGAACAGCGAGATCACCGTGCTGGTCGCCTGTGGCGTCGGTCCGGAGCGCCTGCTGCGTGTCACCTTGCTGCCGGCGTTGTTGATCACGGCGCTGGTCGCGGCCTGCAGCCTCTATCTGACGCCTGCCGGCGCGCTCAAGAATGAGCTGTTGCTCGAGCAGCAGAAGCAGAAGACCGACTTCTCGATTCTCGGCGCGGGGCGCTTCCAGGAGATCGGCAATCGCACCGTCTATGCCGAGAGCATGAGCGATGACAACAGCGAGCTGGAAAACGTCTTCATCGCCGAGGCAGGTGACAGCAATGCCGCCAGCACGCCCGACAGCGAACCGAGCCAGTCGGTGGTGCGCGCCGAGCGTGCCTTCCAGGAAGTCAGCCCCGAGACCGGCAGTCGCTATCTGGTGTTGAGCGACGGTACGCGCTACGGGGTGGAGCCGGGCAAGGCGATCGCCCAGCGACTGGGCTTTGATCGCTACGGCGTGCGCATCACCGAGGGCCAGGACGCCGCGGCCCTCAAGGAAGACATCGAGCTTGCGACCACGGCGCAGCTCTGGGCTTCCGATCTTCCGGAGGCCAAGGCCCAGCTGCAGTGGCGCATCTCGCTGCCGTTGATGGTGCCGATCCTGATGCTGATCGGTCTGCCGCTGGCACGCGTCAATCCGCGTCAGGGGCGTTTTGCACGCCTGCTGCCGGCCATCTTCGTGCACATCACCTATCTCAGCCTGTTGATCGCGGCGCAGAATGCCGTCGCATCCGAGAAGTACCCGGCCGCCATCGGCCTGTGGCCCATTCACGGCGTCTATCTGGCGCTCGGCATCTGGCTGAGCTGGCGCGACAACCGCGGAGGTGGCCGCTGATGCTGCTTGATCGTCTCGACCGTTACATCGCCCGCAATGTGCTGGTGGCCATGCTGGTGGTGCAGGTACTGATTCTCGGGCTCGACCTGATGATCACCTACATCAATGACCTGGGGGACGTGAAAGGCGACTACGGCGCCTTTGAAGTGCTCCTCTATCTGCTGATGCGTCTGCCGTCGCGCTTCTACGAATTCGTGCCGGTCGGCGTACTGCTGGGCGCCCTGATCGGGCTGGGCAGCATGGCCTCGAGCAATGAGCTGACCATCATGCGCGCGGCCGGTCGTTCACTGACGCGCATTCTGTGGGGCGTGATGAAGCCGCTGGGGCTGGTCATCGCCATCACCATGGCGGTCGGAGAATATGTCGCCCCCGTCACCGAACTGCAGGCCGACGCCTGGCGTGCCGAGAAGCAGCAGGGCGCAGGCGCCGTCTACGCGGAAGGTGGCGGCTGGCAGCGCGAGGGCAACGACTACTACCGTTTCGGCTCGATTCGCAGCGATGATGTGGTGCTCAACGTCACCCGCTATCGCTTCGATGACGAGCGCCATCTGACCCAGGCGCTCTACGCCAGGCGCGCCGTCTGGGAGAGCGATGGCTGGACGCTGGAGGCGGTGCAGACCACCACCTTCGAGTCTCAGGATGGCGAGCCGAGCGCCACCACGGTGGCTCAGCAGGAGACCCGCGAGTGGGACACCCAGCTGACGCCGGACCTGCTCAAGCTGGTCATCAGCGACCCCAAGCAGCAGTCAGCCTCCGATCTGTGGCGCTATTCCCGCTACCTGCAGGACCAGGGGCTGTCGGCCAACCAGCCACTGCTCTACTTCTGGCAGAAGATTCTGCAGCCGCTGACACTGGCGGCGCTGGTACTGGTGGCCGCCTCCTTTGTCTTTGGGCCTTTGCGCACGGTGGCGGCGGGGACACGGGTCTTCTACGGCATCGTGGTCGGCTTGCTGTTCAAGTATCTGCAGGACCTGCTCGCCCCGGCCTCGGTGGTGTTCGGCTTCGCGCCCATCTGGGCGGTGCTGGCACCGATGCTGGCCTGTTACGTGATCGGCCTGCTGCTGATCCGGCGCAGTGGCTAGGGGCGCCCCGCACTCTCGCCGCCGTCTCGACCCGCAGGGAGCGCGCCCTGCGGGCCTGATGCGGCGTCTGGGCGGCGTGGTCTATGACGCCTTCCTCGTGATGGCGTTGTTGATCGTGCTGGGCTTCATCGGCGTCGCCGTCAACGGCGGTGAGGCCAATCAGTCGCCGCTGTTCCGCAGTCTGTTGCTGGTGGCGATGTTCGCCTTCTTCGGCGGCTGCTGGAGCCGCAGTGGCATGACGCTGGGCATGCAGGCCTGGCGGCTGCGCATCGAGACGCCACAGGGTCATGTCCCGACGCTGCAGCAGTGCCTGATACGCTTCGTGGTTGCCGGGCTGTCACTGGGTGCCTGCGGGCTGGGGTACGTCTGGCAGCTGTGGGACCCTGAACAGCGCAGCTGGCAGGACATCGCCTCCGACACCCGCGTGGTGGTGCTGCCCAAGCCGCGGCGCGAGTGAGGCATCGTCAGAGAGCCTCTGGCGCATGCGCCATGCAGGAAAGCAGTGAGCTCATCCAGAAGTTATCTCAGCCAGACGTGATCTCAATCAGATAAAAAAACGCCCCGCCAGTCATCGACTGGCGGGGCGTTGTGTTTTCCACGAGTGCAGGGCGTGATCAGACGCCCAGCAGGCCATCCAGACGCGTGATGATGCGCTCCACGCTGGCGCGTGACACCACCAGGCTGTCTTCCTGTGCCGCCGTCTCGGGCAGCTCGCGCGGCAGGTCGATCACCGCGGTGCCCATGCCTTCCAGGCGCACGCCTTCACGGTAGCGCACGAAGGACAGCTGACCGATCGGACGCTGGCCATCGTGATCGAGGCGCGCCAGACGCGTGAAGGCGCTGACGGTATCGAGCACCGGCGCGCTGGTCAGCGGCAGGTGCGTCAGGCGCCATGCCAGCCAGCCATCGATGTCGACGGCTTCATCGCGCAGGGTGGCGAACCAGTGGCGCGCCTGATCCAGGCGGTAGCGAGCACGGCCCTGCTTGTCGAGCCACAGCACGTCGGCGCTGGCCTGACGCGGGCTTTCCAGCTCGCCCGGCAGGTACAGCCAGGATTCGGACAGGCGCTGCAGGGCGCCCGGCAGCGGCTCATCCAGGGTGCGCTCATTGAGGGAGTCCAGCGCCGCGCTCAGGTCTCCCTGTTCCGCGCTCTCGCCGGTGTTGGAGTAACCGACGTTGTAGCGCCAGACACGATCGGAAATTTCCTGGGTGACCACGTGGTCATGGGGCAGAGCGATATGGCTCATCAGTTCACGCGCGTTGCAATGCTCATCCACCAGGCCTTCACGGCGGGCTTCACGATAGAGATTGCGCAGCAGTGGGGTCAGCGGCAGACGGTGGTGGTCACCGAAGCAGCTGCCGGCGTCGCGGACGGCGTCCAGATCAAGTGGCAGGTGGGACGTGGCGTGATGATCGGCGGTGGCGAGTTGTACTGACATGATATCGGGCTCCTTGCGGATTGGCGTTCGGAAATCGGCAGATAGGGCAACAGCAGACGGATTCAGGCCGGTCACGGCTTCAGCATGGCGCCCATCATCGGCATGCCGATGCGGGTCATGGCCATGAGGAGGCGTAGCGACGGAATCTCTTGCAGTGTCCTGTTCATGTTCTTTCCTGATTGCCTGGCGGGGCGTGGCAGTCATTTGCCTTCATCGTGACGCGGCGCTTCCCGTGAGCGAGGAGCTGGGCTGCGTTCAGCTGGGCTGCGTTCGAGTGACCCGCCTGAGTGATCGGCTAGCGATGACTCATTATGTTTTGGTGCGATTGTTTTTCGAATTGCATAAAAAATCGTTATACATACTAGCGGTCTCGTGTGAAATCGCAACCCTACCTTTCTGTCAGCCACGAGCCATCATTCTTTATACGGCGCTGGCTTTCCCCGCGGCAATGGCTTTGTGAGGCTGATGTGGCCTGCTTATGACATCGTGTGTTCCGCAACCGCAAACCGGCCAGAAATCGCCTCGCTAAGTATTTGATATAACGTGTGAATGAGAATTTTTTGCAGTCAGGTGTTGCGCATGTTTCTGCGAATCATTTACATTTGTCTCACTTGGAGTGAGCGAGGTGAGCCATGTACGTCTGTCTGTGCAAAGGTGTGTCAGACCACAAGATCCGCGAAGTCGTGGAACAGGGAGCGCGCAGTTTCCGCGAAGTCCGTGAGCAGACCGGATGCGCGACCCAGTGCGGCAAATGTGCCTGCATGGCCAAGACCATCACTCGCGAAGCGGTCGCGCGTGAAATGATGCCGGCAGAGGATCTCGCCTACGCGGTGTGATGCAGGCTCGAGCCCAGGCTCGCCTGTCGGCGACTGACACTCCAGTCGCCGCGCTGCCCAGCTGCGTGATCTGTTCCCGTCGACTCCCGGCAAATGCTCGCTTGCCTGACGCCCGCCACCTGGTCTCAAGACCGGGTGGCGGGCGTTTTCGTATGGGCGCCAGGCAATCCAGTGTCGGTCGCCACATGACAACGCGGATACCAATCCTTCCCATTTGCGCCTAAAAGTCGATAACTTGTTGGTATGTCTCGAAAAGTTCATGTTTTTGCGCCATACTTGCCGCACCTGATCGATAGGGCACGCCTGACGTGCCCGCGCTGCGGCTGATGCATGCCGTCATCAGGCGCAGCACAGAACCTGACGCAAGCAGCAACCCTGACAAGAGAGGAATGGCGACATGAAAGGCGATCCCAAGATCATCGAGCATCTCAACACCATACTGGCCAACGAACTGGTCGCCATCAATCAGTACTTCCTGCATGCGCGCATGTACAAGGACTGGGGCCTCAAGCGCCTGGCCAAGTGGGAATACGACGAGTCCATCGAAGAGATGCGTCACGCCGACACCCTGATCGAGCGCATCCTGTTCCTGGAAGGCCTGCCCAACCTGCAGGACCTCGGCAAGCTGCGCATCGGCGAGAACACCAAGGAAATGCTCGAGTGTGATCTGGCGCTGGAGCATCAGGCACATGGCGATCTGAAGGAAGCGATCGCCTACGCCGAGCAGGTTCGCGATTACACCTCGCGTGATCTGTTCCGCAAGATCCTCGACGACGAGGAAGAGCACATCGATCACCTGGAGACCGAGCTGGGCCTGATCGAGAAGGTCGGCATCGAGCTCTACCTGCAGAAGCAGATCCACCACGAGATCGACTGATTCCGTGGCGGCTCGCTGAGCCGTGCCGAAACGAAAACGCCCCCGCTGCCGATGGCAGCGGGGGCGTTTTGTCTTCAGTGGCGCAGAACCGGCTTACTTGCCCAGTTCATTGACCAGCAGCGCTTCGACAGCCGCGATGCGGGCGTCGAGGCTCGCCTTGTCGGCGGCCAGCAGCGTGATATGGCCGATCTTGCGCCCCGCACGTGGCGCCTTGCCGTAGTCGTGCAGACGCGCGCCGGGAATGGCGAGCACGGCGTCACGTTCCGGCATGCGGCCGATGATGTTGAGCATCGCGCAGGGCGTGAGCAGTGCGGTCTCGCCCAGCGGCATGCCGGCGACGGCACGCAGGTGATTCTCGAACTGGCTGGTGACGGCGCCTTCGATGCTCCAGTGACCCGAGTTGTGCACGCGCGGTGCGATCTCGTTGGCCAGCAGGCGCTCGCTGCCATCGTCGTTTTTGACGACGAAGAACTCGAAGGCCATTACGCCGACATAGTCGAGCTCGTGCATCACCTTGAAGGCAGCCGCCTCGGCTTCGGCCTGCAGGCCGTGGGAGTCGAGCGGTGTGGAGCAGTGCAGGATGCCGTTGCGATGCTCATTGCGCGACAGCGGCCAGGCGCGTGTCTCGCCATCGCGACCGCGTACCGCGATCACCGAGACTTCATGATCGAAGGCGATGAAGCCTTCCAGGATCAGCGGCACGCTGCCGAGTTCGGCGAAGGTGTCGGCGACGTCGGCCATCTCGCGCAGCACCTTCTGGCCCTTGCCGTCATAGCCCAGCGTACGTGTCTTGAGCACGGCGGGCAGACCGATGGTCGCGACACCCGCTTCAAGGTCCGCCTGGCTGTCGACCAGCGCCAGCGGCGGCACCTCGATGCCCAGGCGCATGAACAGCGACTTCTCGCTCCAGCGGTCACGCGCGGTATCCAGGGCGCCAGCCGGCGGGAAGGTCGGGCGCTCGGCTGCCAGACGCGCGACGGCGTCCGCCGGCACGTTCTCGAACTCGAAGGTGATGGCGTCAGACGCCGCCACCAGCTGCGTCAGGGCCGCATCATCCTGCCAATCGGCACAGAGATGATGACCGTGGACGCGACCGCAGGGCGAATCGGAAGGATCAAGGAAGGTGAAGCGGGCATTCAGGGCGGCGCCGGCCTGAGCCAACATGCGGCCCAGCTGACCGCCGCCGACGATACCGAAGCGGAACGGCTGGCTCATGGCTTACTCGCCTCCGTGGGACAGGCTGGGTGCGTCGGGGCGCGGGTCCGGATTGTCGAGCACACGGTCGGTCTGCTCGGCACGGAAGTTGATCAGCGCGGTGCGAATGGCCGGGTACTTGTTGCCCAGCTGGCTGGCGGCCAGCAGCGCGGCATTCACGGCGCCGGCGCGGCCGATGGCCAGTGTGCCGGTGGGGATGCCGGCGGGCATCTGCACGATGGAGAGCAGGGAATCGACACCTGACAGCATGCTGGACTGCACCGGCACGCCCAGCACCGGCAGCCAGGTCTTGGCGGCACACATGCCCGGCAGGTGCGCCGCGCCGCCGGCACCGGCGATGATGACCTCAAGGCCACGCTCGGCAGCGGTATCGGCATAGTCGAACAGCAGGTCGGGCGTGCGATGGGCAGAGACGACCTTGACCTCGTGTTCGATCCCCAGCGCTTCCAGGGTTTCGACCGTATGGCACATGGTCGCCCAATCCGATTTTGATCCCATGATGACACCAACCAGTGCGCTCATGCTTCCTCCGCTCTTGACGTGGTATGAACCAGCTCACAGTGCCTGCCAGACGTGCCGGGCAGTGCGCTGTGTGGGCGTGGCCGAGCCGCGCGGGCAGATCATGCCCGCAAGCGGCTCAATGCGTATGTCTGGAAAAACAAGCGGCGCAGTATAGCACCGCGACCGACAGGCGGCATGTACCTGTCTGGTCGGTCAGGATGTGGGTGCGGCAAGGCCGCGGATCAGCAGGACCACGCCGAGACCAGCGCGAAGCGTGGCACCGGCTCGCCCTGGATCTCGACGTTCTCCATGAACATGCTCAGCGGACGCACCCACAGCCCGCATTCACCATAAAGAGCACGATAGACCACCAGCAGCTCTTCGGTCTCGCTGTGGCGACTGGTGCCGATCACTTCGTACTGCGCGCCCTTGTAGTGGCGGTAGAGGCCCGGCACGGGACGATTTTCCGGCAGCGGCGGCATGGCAGGCAGGTCAGTCATGGCGATTTCCTTGAGGGTGAAGCGAGAAGCAAGAAGCGAGAAGCCAACAGCAAGTGGCGAAAAGCAGGCGTATCAGTCGGCAGCGTTCGGCGCATCAGCGACAGGCGTGGCCTTGGCACCGCGGCGTGCGATGCGCGCCAGCGCGCGGGCAGCGGCGGTGAAGCCGAAGCTGCCGGTGACGAAGGTGGCCGCGCCGAAGCCGCCGGCGCAATCCAGGCGCGTGGCGCTGTCGCCGGGCTTGGTGGCACACACCTCGCCGTCGGCGCCGGGGTAGGTCAGCTGCTCGTCGGAATAAACGCACTCGACATCGAATCGGCGCTTCAGGTTGCGACTGAAATTGTAGTCGCGACGCAGCAGTGAGCGAACGCGCGCCAGCAGCGGGTCCTGCTCGGTGCGGGCGAGATCACCGATCTGGATGCGCGTCGGGTCGAGCTGGCCACCGGCGCCGCCCGTCACGGTCAGGCCCAGCTTGCGCCGCTTGCACCAGGCGATCAGCGCCGTCTTGGCGGGCACGCTGTCGATGGCGTCGATGACGTGATCGAGGTCGTCGTGGATCAGCTCGGCGAGATTGTCCGGCGTGACGAAGGCCGAGATGGCGTGGATCTTCATCTGCGGCGCGATCAGCTGGCAGCGCTCGGCCAGCACCTCGACCTTGGGACGGCCGATCTGGCCATCCAGCGCATGCAGCTGCCGATTGACGTTGGACACGCAGACATCATCGAGATCAATCAGCGTCATCTCGCCGATGCCGGAGCGAGCCAGCGCCTCGGCGCTCCAGCTGCCGACGCCGCCGACCCCGATCACCGCGACATGCGCGTGACGGAAGTGAGCGAAGGCGCTGGCGCCGTAGAGGCGACGGATGCCACCGAAGCGGAAGTCGTAGTCGTCTTCTGCGGGGGCCTGGCTGGCAGCGCCGGTCGCAAAGAAGCTCTCCAGCATCCGTTCGCTGGCGGAGGGCGTGCTGTCGTGGGGCGACGGCTCGCCTGAGGGCTTGCGGTCAGGGCTCTGCTCTTCAGAGCTTTTGCTTTCAGAGCTCTGCTGTTCTGGGCTCATGTCGGTCGAGTCCGGGGTGTCGGAAGAGGTGGTCATGCGCAGCTCGCGAATCTCGGGGGAACGGGTGGCAGTTGGCTGGGGCGCGCTCAGTCAGCCAGGTCGTCGGCGGATGCATCGAGCCAGTGTCTGGTCGGGCGCTCTGCCAGATGTTCAGCGTAGCGTTCGGGTAGATGGCCCAGCCAGCCGAAGCGCTCCATCAGTGCCGCGTAGGCACCTTCTGGCGGACACGACAGGCTCAGCCAGCCGCCCTCGGGGTGAGGAAGCTCAAGCCCGACAGCCGCCAGCAGCAGGCGGGGGCATTCCAGTGTCGTGGCGAAGTAGCGGTTGTAGTTGCCCTTGCCGTGCTTGGCGTCGCCGATGATCGGGTAGCCACGGCGTGACAGGTGACGGCGAATCTGATGGCGGCGGCCGGTCAGCGGACGGGCCTCGACCAGCGAGAAGCGCGACTGCGGATAGCGATCGATGGCGATGGGCAGCTCGACCTGTGCCAGGCGGCGCGTGTCGGTGATGGCTTCCTGCTCCGGCATCTCGGCCTTGGGCAGCTTGCCATCTTCCTTGCGCAGGCCGTAATCGAGGCGTTGCTGCTCGGGCGCGACGCCGCGCACTATCGCCAGATAGCGCTTGCTGACCTGCTGCTCCTCGAAGGCGGTGCTCAGCTTGCGCGCCGCCTGGGGCGAGAGGCCGAACACCATCAGGCCTGAGGTCGGACGGTCGAGGCGATGCACGGGGAAGACATGCTGGCCGATCTGGTCGCGCAGGCGCTGAAGCAGAAACTCGGTCTCGTGCTTGTCGATGGGGCTGCGGTGCACCAGCAGGCCCGATGGCTTGTGGACCACCACCAGCACTTCATCCTGGAACAGGATGTCGAGTGGCTCGGCGGGTTCAGTCAGCTCAACAGGCTCAGTCATCTCGGCAGACTTGGCCTCGAGAGGCGTGGGCGTGGTGTCCGCCATCGGCGCAGGTGTCTGAGGCGCCGTCGGCGCGTCGGAGTGCGGAGCATCAGGAGAAGAGGGCATGGGCATCACGGCAGCAGGAAGACGAAAGCCGACCATCGCAATGAGGGTCGGCGTGTATTGTCCGGCTTTCGCCGCTGGCTGTCATGTCCGGTGTGGCGTCGGGCGCGCGGTTGCCTGATGTCAGGGCCTGATGTCAGGGCCTGATCAGCAGGCCGGCGGCGAGCCACTGCACCAGCAGGTTGATCGCCACGCCCGGGGCTTGCTCTGCCCCCACCTGCGTCGTCAGCAGCTCACCGAGCCGGCCGAAGCTCAGGCCCTCGGCACCGGTCGCGAGGATGGCGCCGAGAGCCAGGTCTTCCAGCGGCTCGAGAGAGCGATAGTGCACCTCGGGCGCGCCAGCGGTGGGCTGGCGCCAGACGATCCAGGGCGTGGGCGTGTCGGACTCGACCGGCGCGCGTGGCGGCTCATCGTTGTCGATGGCCTTCCAGATGGCCGGCGTATCGAAGTGGAACGAGAAGCGCTTGAGGGACGGATGCGCTGCCAGGGGCAGCTCTGGCCACTCCTCGGGGGGCAGCGTCTGCAGGGCCTCGACACTCAGCGGGGCGCTGTCCACCACATCCAGCGCCAGCCCCAATGCCCACTCGAAGGCGGCCATCTCGGTGACCAGGGAGCGCTCGGGTTCGCGCGCCGCGACGAAGGCCGGGAAATGCTGGCCTGCCCAGCGAATCGAATAATGACTCGGCGGGTGGGCCGCGAGGTAGTCACGACACAGCAGCCCGAAGGCGTCATCGCCGATCAGGGTGTGCACGGCCTCGAAATCCCCGCCGAAGACCTCGAAGAGCCGCAGCCGATAGGCCATCGCGTAGATGTCGAGGCGCTCCTCGGCGCTGGCAAGCTGATCACTGATGACGGCCTCGGCCGCCGCGCTGCGGGTGTCAGGGCTCGGCGTCGCGAGGTAGGCGCCCGTGGTCTCCTGCAGTTGCATCAGGGCACTGCGATCAGCACCGCCTGCGGGGCTCGCTTGCGTCATGCGCGCAGCCCTCCGTGGTCTGCCGTCTGATTCGCGCGCGTGGCATCCGTCAGCGGACGGCCACTGCGGCGGCGCAGTTCGGCGTACTCCTGCATCAACTCCGACCAGGGCGGGAAGTTGTCGTCGCGCTCGATCATGGTGGCGACATCGCCGAAGCGCTCCCGCGCGGCGTCATACAGCGACCACACGGCGTCCGGGACGGGCTGGTCATGGGTGTCGATGCACAGCTCGCCGCCGGAGACTTCCTGCCGGATATGCCCGGCCAGATGGTGCTGCCAGACGCGCTCTGCCGGCATGGCGTCCAGATAGGTCAGCGGGTCGAAGCCATGATTGTGGCTTGAGACGATGACGTTGTTCAGGTCGAGCAGGATCAGGCAGTCGGCGCGGCGGCTGACCTCGGCCAGAAACTCCCATTCGCTCATCTCGTCAGGGCGCCAGGTCAGATAGCTGGAGACATTTTCCAGCAATAACTGACGGCCGAGCGCGTTCTGGACCTGATCGATGCGTTCGGCCAGATGATCGATGGTGGCATCGGTATAGGGCAGCGGCAGCAGGTCGTGGAACTGATGCGCGCCGGTACGCGTCCAGCACAGGTGATCGGAAACCCACAGCGGTTCGATGCGCTCACACAAGGCGCGCAGCTCGCGCAGGTAATGGCTGTCGATGGGATGGCTGCCACCGATGGACAGCGAGACGCCATGCAAGGCGATGGGGTAGTGCTCGCGGACTCGCTCGAGATGATGCAGTGGCTTGCCGCCGGCACTCAGTCCACCAGTACTCAGACCACCGGATTCGCTGGCGCCGTGGCCCATGTAGTTCTCGCTGATGGCCTCGAACCAGTCGATGTCCGGCAGCGTCGTCAGAATCTCGTGGTAGTACTCGGGGCGCAGCCCCAGCCCCTGACCGATGCCGGCGCTGGCGGGCGTGGGCAGGCGAGCGGTGACAGCTGTCGTCATGCGTGAATCCTCTTCTGAGCGAAGGCAGAGGGTGCGGAAAAGGGCGAGGCAGAGGGCGAGTCAGGAGCGCTGAAAGACACCCGCCAGGGTTCCCGGACAGAAACAGAGCCAGAACCAGAGCTAGAGCCAGAACCAGGAACGGGAGGACGGTGTGCCGTCCTCCCGTCGGGAATTCGCCAGAGGCGCCTGCCAGGGCAGACGCCTCTGCGTGCCTGAGGATCAGCCCTCGACGACAGTACCACCTTCGCCGACACAGGATTCAGCGCTGGCAGTGTACGACCAGCCCTGGCCCTTGCAGGCGTTGTGGCCCTTGCAGGCGCTGTTGGCGGTCGCGCATTCGGAGGTGCCCTTGCAGGAGTTGATGCCGGAGCACTTCACGGCATTGTCACCGGCGTGCACCGGCAGCGAGGTCAGGGCGGCAGTGGAGAACAGCGCGGCGGCAGCGGCGGCGAAGGTGGCAGCAGTAACGGTCTTCTTCATGGTCATGATGGCTTCCTATCGGGCAGGGCCCGTATTTTTGAATTATGGATCAGGAACATCGTGGCACCCGCTTGCGTCAGACAGCTCGTTCAGGCGGGTCATGACGTCATACGCCATCAAAATAAAGTTGGATGCGGAAACGCCAAAAAAATCTGACATCATTGTTCACTATGCTTGGAAAGGCAGTCTTGCCGAATTAGTGAGCCTGCTTATGGTACGCTTTCGCCATCATCTGCCCGATTGCCGATATCCCTTCCTCTTGCTGGAGTTCCCCATGCCGGACCTACTTCGACGCCTGTGGCGCATACCGCGCTGGCGCTGGAGCATCGTGCTCGTTCTACTGTTGGGGGGCTGCAGTGCCGTCGCGATTCATCAGCTCGATGAGCGTTTCGGCCCCGCGTCACCGCGTGAGCGGGTGGTGTCACACGACAGTCTTGCCGGGCGTCAGTGGGAGGATGAGGTCAAGCCGGTGATCGAGACGCGCTGCGTGGTCTGTCATGGCTGCTACGACGCTCCCTGTCAGCTCAAGATGTCATCGGCCGCGGGGATCGATCGCGGCATGAATCCGGCGCCGGTCTACGATGGCACGCGCTTGCTGGCGGCCAATCTGACGCGCATGTTCGAGGACGCGGACACCACCGAGCAGTGGCGCAGCATGGACTTCTCGCCGGTGCTCAATGAGCGCTTCGACTCTCCGGCCGCCAATCTGGAGGGCAGTGTGCTGTTCCGTGCGCTCAGCCAGAAGCGCAAGGCGCCGCTGCCGGTGACGGAAGATGGCCTGCTACCGGAAGACCGCTTCGACCTGTCGCTCAATCGCAGTCAGGTGTGTGCCCCCGTCGAGGGCTACGACAAGTTCGCCGAAGACCATCCTGACTGGGGCATGCCCTACGCCCTGCCACAGGTCAGCGATGAAGAGCACCGCACGCTGGTGAACTGGCTGGCCAAGGGTGGCGCGATGACCGGTCCGGCGCCGTTGCCCCAGGCGCTGATGCCGCACATCGAGCAGGCCGAGCGCTTCTTCAATGGCGACAGCCTCAAGCAGCGCCTGATGAATCGCTACATCTACGAGCATCTCTTCCTGAGCCATGTGTATTTCCCGGGCATCAAGGGCGCGGACGGCCGGCCGATCTTCTTCAAGCTGGTGCGTTCCAGCACCCCGCCGGGCGAGCCGATCAAGCGCATCTCCACGCGCCGCCCCTACGATGCACCCTACGCCTCCTACACCGCCGATGAGCGCGCGAGCCTGCCCCACGATGACGCCGGGCGCCCGCGGGTCTATTACCGTCTGTGGCAGGAGCGCGCGACGATCCTGGCCAAGAATCATCTGCCCTATGCGCTCAATGATGCTCGCTTCAAGCGCTGGCAGGCGCTGTTCCTGACACCGGATTACCCGGTGGATGACCTGCCGGATTACGACCTCAAGACGGCCTCGAATCCTTTCCTGACCTTCGAGGCCATCCCGGCCGAGTCACGCTATCGCTTCATGCTGGATGAGTCGCAGAACACCATCATGGGCTTCATCAAGGGGCCGGTCTGTCGCGGGCAGGTCGCGGTGGATGTGATCAATGATCACTTCTGGGTCGGTTTCACTGACCCGAAGATGTTCAGCCACCCGGAAGTGGAACGCACCCTGGCCGAGGAAGGAAAGAATCTCAGCCTGCCCGCCGAGCAGAGCAGCAATGCGTTGCCGATCAGCTCCTGGGTCAAGTTCGAGAGCAAGCAGACCGCCTACCTCAAGGCCAAGCAGCGCCTGATGTCCCAGGCCTATCTCGATGGCGATCTGCGCCTGGATGAGCGAGTGCTGTGGGACGGCAGCGGCTGGGCCGACGGCCCTGGCCAGGGGCGCAACCCCAACGCGGCCCTGACCATCTATCGCCACTTCGACAATGCGGCGGTGATGAAGGGGCTGGTCGGTGGCGTGCCCAAGACGGGCTGGATCATCGATTACCCGATGCTGGAGCGCATCCACTACCTGCTGGTCGCCGGCTTCGATGTCTACGGCAATCTCGGCCATCAGCTTGTCACCCGTCTGTACATGGACTTCCTGCGCATGGAAGGCGAGAACAACCTGCTGGTGCTGTTGCCGGCAGGTGAGCGTCAGGCGGTGCATGACAGCTGGTATCGCGACGTCAGCCCCGGGCTTGTCGAGCTGCTGTTCAAGAAGCCGCCGCAGTTCGATGCGCCCAGTGGCATCGTCTGGACACCGCAGGAGCTGTCATCCCCGAACCAGGCTCGCCTTGGGCTGATGCGGCGCATGCAGGAGCGCCTCGCGCCGGAACTCGGCCATGAGCGCAGCCTGAGCAATGTCGAGGACGAGCACGTGCGACATGAGCTGCAGGCCCTCGCTGCGGTGCAGGGAGTCTCGGCCAGCCTGATGCCGGAGGTGACGATCGTCGCGCTGGAGGATGGCACTGATGACTCGCCGCGCCTTTACAGCGTGCTGCGCAATTCCGCCCACGCCAACATCACCAGCCTGTTCGATGAAGAGAAAAATCGCCGTCCTGAGGAAGACACTCTCGATGTCTTGCGGGGCGTGGCGGGCGATTACCCGAATGCCTTCTGGCGTCTGACGCCTGACACCCTGACGGGGCTGGCAGAGCGGGTGGCGGCACTCGAGACCGAAGAGGACTATCGCGCCCTGCAGGCCGATATCGGGGTGCGCCGGACTGATCCGCGCTTCTGGGAGTTCTCCGACAGCGTGCTGCGCACCAACTATGCTGATCGCCCTGTCGAAGCGGGCCTGCTGGACTATAACCGCCTCGAGAACCGCTGATCGCCAGCGAAGGCCGAGACAAGCCCTGTTGTCAGGACTGTCAGGGTTGTCAGAGTTGTCAGGACGACTGACGACTGGCCTGACAGAAAGAAGAAGCCCGCCACGCAAATTGCGTGGCGGGCTTCTGTCTTGTGTGGTGCCGGCATGGCGCCCTGGCGGCGGATCAGCGCAGTGTCGCTCAGCGTGATGTGCTGTCAGCAGGCGTCATCAGCGACCACCCTGACACTCGCCTTCGGCCAGTTCGATCAGGCCATCCAGATGCAGGATATGCACCTCGCGGGCACGAATGTCGACCAGCCCCTGGGTCTGGAAGCGGGTCAGGATACGGCTGATGGTTTCGACGGCCAGCCCCAGATAGTTGCCGATATCGGCGCGTGCCATCGAGAGGCGGAAGCTGTACGGCGAATAGCCACGGCGACGGAAGCGCTGTGACAGGTTGACCAGGAAGCTCGCCAGCCGCTCATCGGCTGTCTTGCGCGACAGCAGCATCATCATGCGGCGATCTTCGTGCAACTCTTTGCTCAGGCTCTTGAACAGCTGGGTTCTCAGCTCCGGCATCTGCTCCGAGAGCGCATTGAGGCGGTCGAAGGGGATCTCGCAGACGGTTGTGGTCTCCAGCGCCACCGCGGTGCCGGGATAGCAATTGCTGTCGATGGCATCGAGCCCGGCCAGCTCGCTGGGCAGGTAGAAGCCGGTCAGCTGCTCCATGCCGCTGTTTTCATTGGTGATCTGCTTGAGACTTCCGGAGCGCACCGTGAAGACGCAATCGAAGGCATCGCCCTGGGTGAAGAGCACTTCCCCTTTTCTGAGTGGCGCGCGACGGCGGATGATGGCGTCAAACTGGTCGATATCTTCCATGTTCAGTGCCAGTGGCAGGCACAGTGAACTCAGCGAACAGGTCTGGCAGCGGGCTTCATGGGCGCGCAAGCGGTGTGATGCCTGTGCATTGGCCGTCATGGTGACTCTCCTGAGGAATGTCACCGCTACCCCTGGGGCAGGGCAGCGGAGGGGGCTTTCGGGCGCAACGAACGGTGGGGCGGGGCCTTGTCGCCCGCCGCTACCCCGCCCAGCCGAAGTGAGTCGAGCGGCCAGGGTCTGAGCGCTCATCGGCTGGGGCAGTGCAATTTCGTGACGCCATAATATTAGATTTTATTAATTCATTATCCTGCCCAACCCATGGGCGTTGCAAGGTGTGTGAACTTTAGGCCTGGTTGGCCCTGCGTGACCATACCGCGACGACCTGCCTCAGCCAGCTGCGCCGAGCAGCAGGATCAGTGCGGCGGCCAGCGTCGCCAGTGCCAGCCTGCCCCAGGCACGTGGCGCTGGCGTGTCAGGCTGACGTACGCCGTTGATGCGATGTTCCTGCATGGGGCCATCGCCTTCGCGCTCGTCGCTGTCAGCGCTTGCAGCGCGCGAAAGACTGCCCAGGGCCAGCATGGCGAACAGCACCAGGCTGCCCAGCGTGAGGGCCAGCACCCAGAGATTCCAGAACAGGGGGAGTCCAGTTGTCTCCAGCAGATTCATGTCGTGTCTCCTGAGCGGTGTCCTGTCATGGGCCACGGCTAGCGATGTCGCTCGCGGGGGCGGCCTGCTGCAGGTAGGCGAGCAGAGCCGTGATTTCGGCAGTGCCACGTACGTCATTGGGGGCGGCGAGAATCTCGTCTTCCGCGTAGGGCACGCCCAGGCCTTGCAGGGCTCGCATGCGGGCCGCGATGCCTTCGCCGCTCAACGCCTGCTCGAACAGCCACGGGTAGGCGGGCATCGCTGAGCCCGGCACCTGACTGCGCGGGTCATTCAGATGCAGGCGCTGCCAGGCATCGTCATGCTGCGCAGGCAGCTGGCTCAAATCCGTCCCCCAACGCTCGACGCCCCACAGCGAGGGACGGTCGTAGTAGCGCGCCCGGGCGATCGTCGCATCGCCGTGGCGCGCCGTATCGCCAGGTAGATCGCGCACCATGCGTGTGTGGCACTGCTGACAGCCCTCGCGTTGGTAGATGCGCTGGCCCTCCAGCGCCAGGGCGCTCAGCGGTTTGAGGTCTTCTGGCGCGCTGGCGAGGCTGGGGTGAGCCCCGAGCGGCACCAGCTGGGCAAGGGCGCCGAGGCTCATGGTGAGCAGGCATAGTGCCGTCATCAGGCCGGCGTGACGTTCGAGCAGGACATGTCTCATGCGTAGTGCCCTCCCGAGGATGTGGCAGGGGGCGTGGTAGAGGGGGACGCAGAGTGCATGGCAGGTTCTGATGATGCCTTGTGCGAGCCGGAGCTCAGGCGCTGGCGCTCATGAGCGGCTTGGCGTTCGCTCTTTTGATCAGCCAGGGTGCGCGTCACATTGAGGAGCATCAGCAGCAAGCCGAGCGCCCAGCAGGCGAGCCCGCCCAGCGAGATCATCATCGGCATGCGGGCCACTTCCAGCACCTCGCTCAAGGTGTATAGCGGCCTGCCGTCATCTGCCAGTACATGCCACATGCTGCCTTGAAGCAGCGTGGTCGCCCAGCTGGCGGCAACGCACAGCAGGGTGCCGATGATGGCCAGCAGGGCGTGAGTCTTGAGCAGCGCGAGGGAGCGCATCGGGGGCAGCAGGTGATAGGCCATCACGATGGCGACTGTCGCGACCACTCCCAGGCTTGCTGCCGGCGACAGACTGTTGGCGGCACTGAAGGTCAGGGCATTGAGGGTCGGCAGTGACAGCAGGCTGTACTCAAGTACCGCCAGGGCGAAGCTGACCAGAGTTGCCGCCACCAGGCAGATCAGCGGATCCCGGCGCAATGAGTGCCAATCCTCCTTGAGTGTCATCAGGCCATTGAGGCTGAGTGCCAGCCCCGGCGCCAGCAGCAGGATGCCCATCGCCATGCCCAGCGTCTGGCTCCAGGCCGGCAGGGCGCTCGCGAACAGCAGCGGAGCACCTCCCCATGTCACCAGCAGCACCAGCATCCAGAAGCTGGTGGTGGCCAGCCGGTGCGAGTAGAGCGGCAGCCGCGAGCGGCTCGTCACCATGTGATGGAGCAAGGCAATGAGGCCGAATGCGAAGATGCCGCCGGGGAGAGGTCCTGCCTGCCAGCGCTGAATCAGTGCCTCGAGGCTGCCCGTGAAGAGCGGTATCGATTCCAGCAGGCCGATCGGCACGCTGAGCGAGATCAGCACATGCTGAATCAACACCAGCATCAGGCCGGCGATGAAGTACCAGCAGGCCACCGGCAGGCGGCGCAGCGTGCGCTGTTCCAGCACCGTGAAGAAGACCCACGCCACGGTCAGCCAGACGAGGGTCATCAGGAGATCGACGAGCCAGGGCGCTTCGGCCATGTATTGGCCCGAGGAGTAGCCTGCGACAATCGCCAGTGCGCCGAGCGCGACCACGGCCTGCCAGCCGAGGAAGGTGAAATGCATCAGCTTGAGCGTGAAGGGAGTCAGTGCGATATCCGGTATCGCCGTCTCGGCGTCCGTGCGTGATTCGCGTTGCAGGACGCTGTGCATGGCGATGGAGTAACCACCGGCGATCACTGCCGAGCCGCCCAGACCGTAGAGCAGCAGGTGATGTTGCAAGGGAGCGAGGCGGCCGTAGCTCAGCCAGGCCACTTCCGGCCCCAGTGATGGCCATAGCCAGATGAGGTTGAGCCACACTGCCAGACAGAGGCTGAGCAGGCCCCAGATGACGGCCATGCGAGAAAAATCATGGCTTACGTGATGATGATGGTTCACGCGGGGATGACAGGCCGAAGCCTCAAGAGCTGTACGCATATCACGACCTCGTCGGCAGTGGGCGAAAGCGCAGTGCTGGTGGTGACGGTGCTGGAAGCGGCGCTGCGGGAGCGGTCATGTCATCGACGCCCCTGTCAGGGCGGCAGGGCTGGCGCTGACCGATATCACGCGCGACCATGGCCGACTGACAGGCCATCCCTCGCGCTGGAATGCAGCGTTTACCCCTCATCGGTTCCAGCGTTGTCTGGCGCGAGCCGTACGAGATCAACAGGAGAATTTCGCTTGCCCGCCGTCACTTCATCATCGGACGAAGATGCCAATGCGTCCAATACGGCTGAGGTTCCCAGCCCTTACGCCGAGGAAGGCTTTCGTGTCGCCAGCCTGGCCGACGTCGCCGCGGAGCTTGCTGCTCGCCAGACCATGTCCCACGACGCGCTGGCCGCGCGAGGGCCGTGGCGAGGCTGGTTGGCGGAACTGGGCCCGCTTGAGATCCATGGGCGACCGGGGCGTGCCCTGCTGTTGCATGCGCATGGAGCCGGCGCCGGGCGTGAGACCGACTTCCATCAACAGTTCGGCGCTGCCTGCCTGATGCAAGACATGGCGTGGCTGGCATTCGATTTCGGCTATCTCGTCAGGATGCGCTGCGAAAGCCGCCGCCGACCGCCGCCCCGGCTGCCCGGGCTGATCGAGGAGATGGCGCGCTGGTGTCAGGCGCTGATGGCGTGTGTGGAGGCCGTCGACTCCTTGCGATCGCTGCCCTGGCTGGTCGGCGGCAAGTCGATGGGCAGTCGTGTGGCCTCCCATCTGCTGGTGGAGTTGACCCGGGCGGCGCATGCGCCGTTGCCGGTCGGGTGGTACGCGCTGGGCTATCCGTTTCATCCCACGGGCAAGCCCGACAAGTTGCGCATCGACCATCTGCCGGATATCCCGATGGCCGGCTTGATCTGTCAGGGCAGCCGCGATCCCTTCGGAACTCGCGAGGAAGTGACGGCATATCCGTTGCCGGAAAGCCTTACATTGCTTTGGCTGAATGATGGCGAACATGATTTCAAGCCACGAAAAGCGAGTGGCGAGACACGTGAAGGACTGATTTCGCGTGCGGCGCAGGCCTTGGCCAATCACCCGGCGCTGGGCGGAAAACGGCAGTGAATCGTTACCATGCGAGGGGCATTACCCTGGCCTTCGACGGCGACAGCGGCATGTCAGAATGATGACGCAACGCTGATGTTTACTGGCCTGCAGGCGAGATGCAGTGGGAAAGTCCTGTCTTATCAATACTCTGTCGCGGACGATTGCTGAAATTGCGCGCAAAAAAAGTATTGACTCATGGGCCGGATTCCGTAGAATGCAGCGCCAACGAGACAGGGGTGGTTAGCTCAGTTGGTAGAGCACCAGCCTTACAAGCTGGGGGTCACTGGTTCGAACCCAGTACCACCCACCATTTGAAAAAAGTCATTGCTTTTCAAAGCGTTACTTGATTAAATGGCCTGGTTCGTTAGCAGAAGCAAGCGATTGTCGTGGACCGGTAGTTCAGTTGGTTAGAATGCCGGCCTGTCACGCCGGAGGTCGCGGGTTCGAGTCCCGTCCGGTCCGCCATTATCGTTTGTCATGCGCCCGATGTTGAGTTGTTCTGAAGTGGACCGGTAGTTCAGTTGGTTAGAATGCCGGCCTGTCACGCCGGAGGTCGCGGGTTCGAGTCCCGTCCGGTCCGCCATCAGAATCGCGAGATATCATCGCTGCTTGCAGCAAAGATCGTTTGTGTTGGGTGATTAGCTCAGTTGGTTAGAGCACAAGCTTCACATGCTTGGGGTCACTGGTTCGAATCCAGTATCACCCACCAATGCGGACCGGTAGTTCAGTTGGTTAGAATGCCGGCCTGTCACGCCGGAGGTCGCGGGTTCGAGTCCCGTCCGGTCCGCCATTCGATCTCATAGAATTCGTGAAACCCGAGCTTTCGAGCTCGGGTTTTTGCGTTTCTGGCTGTCGGAAAGTCTTCAGTACTGGCCCGGCCCGCTTGTCCCCCTGTCCTTTCCTCTTTTCTCTTTTCTCTTCTCTCTTCTCGACCTGGTCATGTTCCAGGCTTGTCGGTCTTCCCTGGGCACATCACGACATTTCGTTCTTGCCCGTTGATGGGTGTCCTGCTCGGTTGCTCACCTCTCTGTTGTCGTCACTGATGTCATTCGCAATGTGGCCTTTGGGAGTATTGAGCCCATGGCGCGATGCTCTACACTGGGATCACTCGTTTCATACGACCGTTTACCATCTGTCATCAGTCGTTGATGTCCTGACAACCTGTTACTGACGACCATGACTGAGTGAGTGTTGCTGATGAGAGTGGCGGCGGCGCGATATAACAATGATTGTCCGAGGTGCTCGAGACAGCCAAGGAGAGACCGCAATGACTGCCTATCCGAATATCTTCCGTCCGCTGACGTTGGGCCACATCACGCTCAAGAATCGTGTGCTGATGGGCTCTATGCACACGGGGCTTGAGGAGACTCCCAATGGCTTCGCGCGCCTGGCGGCGTTCTATCCTGAGCGTGCGCGCCACGGGGTGGCGCTGATCGTCACGGGCGGTATCGCGCCGAACGCGGAAGGGGCTGTCATGCAGGGGGCCGCGAAGCTGACCACCCCGGAAGAGGCGGAGCACCATCGCGAGGTCACCGAGGCGGTGCACGCCGAGGATGGGCGCATCTGTCTGCAGATTCTGCATGCGGGGCGCTATGCCTACTCGCCGGATCAGGTCGCGCCCTCGGCGATTCAGGCGCCGATCAATCCCTTCACGCCACGCGCGCTGAGCACGTCAGAGGTCAAGGAGCAGATCGCCGACTACGTGCGCTGCGCCAGCCTGGCCCGCGAGGCCGGCTATGACGGCGTCGAGGTGATGGGCTCGGAAGGCTATTTCATCAACCAGTTCATCTGTCGGCGCACCAATCAGCGCGAGGATGAGTACGGGGGCAGCTTCGAGAATCGCATCCGCCTGGCGGTGGAGATCGTCGCCGGTATCCGTGCCGCGCTGGGCGAGGACTTCCTGATCATCTATCGCCTCTCGATGCTGGATCTGGTCGATGAGGGCAGCACCTGGGAGGAAGTGGTCGCGCTCGGCAAGGCCATCGAGGAGGCAGGGGCGAGCCTGATCAATACCGGCATCGGCTGGCATGAGGCGCGTGTGCCGACCATCGTCACCAGCGTGCCGCGCGCTGTCTTCACGGGGCTGACCCAGCGCATGAAGCAGGAGCTCAGCCTGCCGCTGATCACCACCAATCGCATCAACATGCCCGAGGTTGCCGAGTCGGTGCTGGCCGAGGGCCATGCCGACATGGTGTCGATGGCGCGGCCGTTCCTGGCGGACCCGCAATGGATCAGCAAGGCCAGAGCGGACGATGCTGCCATCATCAATACCTGCATCGCCTGCAATCAGGCGTGTCTCGATCACACCTTCCAGATGAAGCTGACCTCGTGCCTGGTCAATCCGCGTGCCTGCCATGAAACCGAGATGGTGATCGAGCCTGCGCGACATGAGCGCCGCGTGGCAGTAGTGGGCGCAGGTCCTGCGGGACTGTCTGCCGCCGTGACGGCGGCAGAGCGTGGTCACGACGTGGTGCTGTTCGAGGCGCAGTCCGAGGTAGGTGGCCAGTTCAATTTCGCGCGTCGCATCCCCGGCAAGGAAGAGTTCGACGAGACGCTGCGTTACTTCAACGAGAAGCTGGTGCGTTGTGGGGTCGAGGTGCGCCTCAATACCCGCGCCACCGCCGAGATGCTGGCGGAATTCGATGCCGTGATTCTGGCCTCGGGCGTGAAGGCGCGGACGCCGGATATCGAGGGTGTCGAAGCCGGCATCGAGCGGGGTCAGGTGCTCAGCTATGCCGAGGCGATCAGTGCGCCGGATCGGGTCGGGCGTCGCGTGGCGTTGATCGGGGCTGGCGGGATCGGCTTCGATGTCGCGGAGCTGATGACTCACGTCGAGCCGTCGCCCTCGCTGGATGGTGAGCTGTGGTGCGAGGAGTGGGGGGTGGATCTCTCGGTCAGCACGCCTGGCGGCCTCAAGGCACCCGTGGTGCCGCAGGCGCCTCGTGAGGTGTGGCTGCTGCAGCGCAAGACTTCCAAGCCCGGCAAGGGGCTGGGCAAGACCACTGGCTGGGTGCATCGCGCGACCCTCAAGCAGCGTGGCGTCAAGATGGTCGCCGGCTGTGAGTATCGCTCGATCGACAGCGAAGGCCTGATCGTCAGCCTCAATGGCGAAGAGCAGCATCTGGCGCTGGACAGCATCGTGCTGTGCGCCGGGCAGGATTCGGTGCTGGAGCTCAAGGCGCCTCTGGAGGCGGCGGGGGTGGAGCTGCATATCATCGGTGGCGCCGACAAGGCGGCAGAGCTGGATGCCAAGCGCGCGATCGCGCAGGGCACCATGGCGGCCGCTGCGCTTTGAGTTGACCGCGATCACGCATGGGGATATTCAGCGTTGAGCTGAGCCTGACCACTGCCTAGACTGATGGAAGCCACCGCGGACGCCGTGCCTTTGCTGCATGTGCCTTCGTGGTGGCTTTGTCGTCTTCAGAGTTTGCCTCGGGCGCCGCGCCAGCGGCTCGATGCGCTCTGATCTCTGCCTTGCCGCCACGATGGGATCTGCTCATGTCACCGCACGCTGCCGCCTCACGCCATGCCACCGCTGAGGCTCTGATGCCGGACACCGAGGACAGTCCTTTGCCGCCACACAGGGAGGGTGCTCGGGCTTCATCATCGCTGGCCGCCTCCCCACCGGTAGCCGAGACACTGGACAGCCTGCTGGATCTCTTCACGCCGCCAGCGGTCGAGCGCCTGGCGTGGCCGCTGGCCGATGAGGCCGGTGTGATCGTCGAGTGCCTGCGCGCCGACACGCTGGACAGCGAGATTTCCGGCAACAAGGCCTGGAAGTTGCGCCTGCCGCTGGCCAGGGCGTTGAGCGAGAAGCGGGGCATCATCAGCTGTGGGGGTGGTTGGTCGAACCATCTGCATGCGCTGGCGGCGGCGGGGGCCAGATTGGGCATCGAGACGCATGGCCTGGTGCGCGGGCATCCCGAAGCGCCGCTGACGCCCACGCTCGCCGATGCGCGCGACAATGGCATGCGCTTGAGTTTCGTCTCGCGAGCCGAGTACCGGCAGCGCGATCAGCCTGATTTTGCCAGGCGCCATGGCGAGGGAGTATGGATTCCCGAGGGTGGCGGTTGCGTGGAGGGCGTCGCCGGGCTGGCGCCGTTGGCCCAGGCGCTGGCCGAGCCGGTGCCGGGCGAACCTGCGCCGCAGCTGGTGCTGCTGGCCTGTGGCAGCGGCACGACGCTTGCCGGGGTGCTGAGTGCGCTGGGCGAGCGCGATGGGCTTCGGGTCATCGGGGTGCCGACCATGAATCATGGCGATCAGCTCTATCATCGTGTGCGTCGCCTGCTGGCAGAGAGTGGCGGCAGCCAGCAGAAGACGCCGGAGTGGGGCCTGTGGCTGGGAGCGCAGGCCGGCGGCTTTGCCAAGGCGCCTGACTGGTTGATCCAGTTCATTCAGCGCTTCGAGGCCGAGACCGGCGTTGCGGTGGAGCCGGTCTACACCGCCAAGCTGTTCGCGGCGCTGGCGCACCATCTGGCCAATGGTCTGATCGCACGCGGTACGCGCATTCGCGTGCTGCACGGCGGTGGCTTGCAGGGGCGGCGAGGTTATCCGGCGTTGCAGACCATCTGAGGGTGCTGGCGAGGCGAGTGTCGTCTGGCTTGTGACTTCCTGTGAGGCGCCATCCAGCGGCTTGCGTGCAGCCTTCACCTGCCACTGGCGGCGGCGTGCAGCGCTGTTATGATGGAGTTTCTGCAGCGGCTCCTGCCATCCGGGAGCCGTGTCTGTTTCACCGGATAGGGTGATCCCCTGTCCCGCTCTGGAAATCCCCATGACGACTGATGCCATTGCCCCGACCCCCGCTGCGACCTCTGCTGCCGATGAAGCGTGCACTTCACGCTTTCTGGCCAGTGACAACACGTCCGGCATCTGTCCCGAGGCGATGGCGTACATGATGCAGGCCAATCGTGATGACGATCTCGCCTACGGCAATGACCGCTGGACACAGCAGGTCACCGACAGCTTCCGTCAGCTGTTCGAGACCGAGTGCGAGGTGTTTTTCGTCTTCAATGGCACCGCCGCCAACTCCCTGTCGCTGGCCCACCTGTGCCAGTCCTACCACAGTGTCATCTGTCACGAACTGGCCCATATCGAGACCGATGAATGCGGTGGGCCGGAGTTCTTCTCCAACGGTTCCAAGTTGCTCAACGCGCCGGGCCCCGACGGCAAGCTGACGCCGGAAGGCATCGAGCAGCTGGTCACCAAGCGCAGCGATATCCACTATCCGCGTCCGCGCGTGATCTCCCTGACCCAGTGCACCGAGGTCGGCACCGTCTACAGCCTGGAAGAGCTGCAGGCGATTCGTGAAGTGGCGGACCGTCATGATCTGCAGATCCATATGGATGGCGCCCGTTTCGCCAATGCCTGCGCCGCGCTGAATGTCTCACCGGCCGAGCTGACCTGGAAGGCGGGTGTGGACGTGCTGTGCTTCTCCGGCACCAAGAATGGTCTGGCCATGGGGGAGGCGGTGATCTTCTTCGATCGCAAGCTGGCGCGCGATTTCGATTATCGCTGCAAGCAGGCCGGTCAGCTGGCCTCCAAGATGCGCTTCATCGCGGCGCCCTGGATGGGGCTGCTGGAAAATGATATCTGGCTGAACAATGCCCGCCATGCGAACGGCATGGCGCAGTATCTGGCCGAGCGTCTCGAGGCGCTGGAGGGCATCGAGCTGCTGTTCCCCAGCGAGGCCAACAGCGTGTTCGCCAGCTTCCCCGAGCATGTGCTGGCGGCGCTGCGTGAGCGTGGCTGGACCTTCTATACCTTCATCGGTGCGGGTGGCGCGCGCTTCGTCTGCTCCTGGAATACCACCACCGAGTTGCTCGACGCCTTGCTCAAGGATATTCGCGACGTGCTGTGAGTCTCTTGATTCAGGCAGTCCCGAAGGCGTGAGCGCCTCCCTCGAGATCCCCATCGCCCCGGCGGTGGGGATTTTTTTGTGGCCGGTTGTCCGGTCTTGTCAACGTCATGCGTGATTGAGGCAAGAGTCTGATCAGGTTGGTAGCCACTTCGTCGCCAGTCGTTGTTTTCATGGTCTTTGTGGTGAGCCAGGAGGCTGCGTGAAGCATGGCGGAGGTGGTCGGGTGTGGAGTGTGGCCGCGGCCATTCTTGCTTGGTGGGCTGGTGTGCAGCGTCGCCTGGGCGTGGGAGTGACTGGCGTCAACCGTCAGTCTGTTCCTATGCTCAAGGTGTGCTGCGGTGCAACATGGCATGAGTGAATCACCCGCGACAGCAGAAGCATTGGTCGAGTTTTCGCGTCTTTCGCAGCTTTCTTCAACGCGTTGTCAGGGGCGTTCAGGCGCCATCGTAGTGTCTGCTGACCCACTGGCTGCCGTAGATCCTGCGGTGCTTGGCAGAACTGGCTCCGCCGGCGGAAAGTTCGTTGAATGCATTCATTCACTGTATTGGACACCAGCACCCTATATCGACCTATGCTGATAAACACGCCGAGGCAGTCGTCCTGCGTACGCTATCCAGGCTGAGCGGACGAACGAATTTTGCGGTCTTACCTGAGTGGGCCCGGCGATGGTCCCAGCGACTGATGTCGCGACAAGGAGGCTTCCATGAGCATCTTCGATCACGTGCAGAGCCGCTACGAGCGGATTCAGCAAGAAGAGATGAGTCTCCAGGAGTACCTGGAGTTGTGCCGGCAGGACACTACTGCCTACGCCAGCGCTGCCGAGCGCATGCTGGCGGCCATCGGTGAACCGGAGGTCATCGATACCGCCAAGGACCCCAGTCTTTCCCGTATCTTTTCCAACAAGCTGATCCGCCGTTATCCAAGCTTTGCCGAGTTCTATGGCATGGAAGAGGCTATCGAGCAGATCGTTTCCTACTTCCGGCATGCGGCGCAGGGACTGGAGGAGCGCAAGCAGATCCTGTATCTGCTCGGTCCGGTGGGCGGCGGCAAGTCGTCTCTGGCGGAGCGTCTCAAGCTGCTGATGGAGCAGATTCCCTTCTATGCCATCAAGGGATCGCCGGTCTTCGAGTCTCCGCTGGGGCTGTTCTCGCCGGAGGAAGATGGCGAGCTGATCGAGAAGGAGTACGGCATTCCCCAGCGCTGCATGCGCAGTGCCATGTCACCGTGGGCCGCCAAGCGTCTCAAGGAATATGGCGGTGATATCAGCAAGTTCCGCGTGGTCAAGCTCTATCCCTCGCGCCTCAATCAGATCGGTATCTCCAAGACCGAGCCGGGCGATGACAACAACCAGGACATTTCCGCGCTGGTCGGCAAGGTCGATATCCGTCAGCTGGAGCTCTATGCCCAGGACGACCCGGATGCCTACAGCTTCTCCGGCGGGCTGTGCAAGGCCAACCAGGGGCTGATGGAATTCGTCGAGATGTTCAAGGCGCCGATCAAGGTGCTGCACCCGCTGCTGACCGCGACCCAGGAGGGCAATTACAACCCGACGGAAGGCATGGGTGCGATTCCCTTCGATGGTGTGGTGCTGGCGCACTCCAACGAAAGCGAGTGGCAGGCATTTCGCAACAACCGCAACAACGAGGCCTTCCTCGATCGCGTCTATATCGTCAAGGTGCCTTACTGCCTGCGCGCTTCCGAGGAGGTCAAGATCTACGCCAAGCTGCTGGAGCATTCGTCGCTGAATCAGGCGCCCTGTGCCCCGGATACGCTGCGCATGCTGTCGCAGTTCATCGTGCTGTCACGTCTGCGTGAGCCGGAGAATTCCAGCGTCTACTCGAAGATGCGCATCTATGACGGCGAGAACCTCAAGGATACCGATCCGCGCGCCAAGTCGATCCAGGAATACCGCGACAGCGCCGGTGTCGATGAGGGGATGGATGGGCTCTCGACACGCTTTGCCTTCAAGATTCTCTCCAAGGTCTTCAACTTCGATGCCAGTGAGGTCGCGGCCAATCCGGTCCATCTGCTCTACGTGCTGGAGCAGCGCCTCGATCAGGAGCAGCTGCCCAAGGAAACCCATGAGCGCTACCTGCGCTATATCAAGGAATATCTGGCGCCCCGCTACGTCGACTTCATCGGCAAGGAGATCCAGACCGCCTATCTCGAGTCCTATTCCGAGTATGGGCAGAACATCTTCGATCGCTATGTGACCTATGCCGACTTCTGGATCCAGGAGCAGGAGTATCGCGATCCCGAGACCGGCGAACTGCTGGACCGTCAGTCACTCAACGAGGAGCTGGAGAAGATCGAGAAGCCCGCGGGCATCTCCAACCCGAAGGATTTCCGTCACGAGGTGGTCAACTTCGTGCTGCGCGCACGGGCGCAGAACAACGGTACCAACCCGAGCTGGCAGTCCTACGAGAAGCTGCGTGCGGTGATCGAGAAGAAGATGTTCGCCAATACCGAAGAGCTGCTGCCGGTCATCTCCTTCAATGCCAAGGCCTCGGCATCCGACCAGCGCAAGCACGAGGACTTCGTGGCGCGCATGGTGGATCGCGGCTACACCGAGAAGCAGGTGCGCCTGTTGTCTGAATGGTACCTGCGCGTACGCAAGTCGCAGTAAGCCCTGCCGACTGACGACAGGCCTGCCGGCGGGCACGATTGCCGCCGGCACTTGCCATCCGGCCATCCGCTGAGGGCGGGGCCGGCAAGGAGGGCGAATGAGTTATTTCATTGATCGACGCAGCAATGCACGCAACAAGAGTGCAGTGAATCGACAGCGTTTCATTCGGCGCTATCGCAGTCATATCAAGCGGGCGGTGGAGGATGCCGTCAATCGGCGCTCCATCACCGACATGGAGCGCGGCGAGGAAGTCTCCATTCCGACGCGTGACATTTCCGAGCCGGTCTTCCAGCACGGACAGGGCGGCAAGCGGCGTGTGATCAATCCCGGCAACAAGGAATTTGTCGAAGGGGACCGCATGCGCCGTCCCAGCGGCGGTGGTGGGGGAGGCGGCAGTGGCGAGGGCCAGGCCTCCAACCAGGGCGAGGGGGAAGACGACTTTGCCTTCACCCTGTCGCGTGAGGAATTTCTCGAGTTCGTCTTCGACGGGCTGGAGCTGCCGCATCTGGAGCGCAAGCAGATCGCGGACATGGAAGAGGTGCGCCCGGTGCGCGCGGGGATCGCGCGTGACGGCACACCAGCACGTATCAACATCGTGCGCTCGATGCGTTCAGCACAGGCGCGGCGCATCGCGATGCGCTCCCCGATCAAGCGGGCGCTGAAGGAGGCTGTCGAAGCGCTGGAGCAGGAGGAGCGCAAGGACCCGGTGCTGCGCAACAAGGTGCGCATCAGTGAGCTCAAGGCGGAAATCGAGCGGCTCGAGGCGCGCCTCAAGGCGGTGCCGTTCCTCGATACCTATGATCTGCGCTACAACCACCTCATCAATCAGCCGATGCCGTCCAACAAGGCGGTGATGTTCTGCGTGATGGATGTCTCGGGGTCGATGACCCAGGCGCACAAGGACATCGGCAAGCGTTTCTTCCTGTTGCTGTATCTGTTTCTGGAGCGCAACTACGAGAAGGTCGAGCTGGTCTTCATCCGTCACCACACCGCTGCCAAGGAAGTCGACGAGGAGGAGTTCTTCTACTCCCGCGAGACCGGCGGCACCATCGTGTCCAGTGCCCTCACGCTGCTCGATGAGGTGATCGAATCACGCTATCCGGCCGGTGAGTGGAATCTCTACGTGGCGCAGGCCTCGGATGGCGACAACTGGGACGACGATTCCACCAACTGTCGCGAACTGATGATCAAGAAGTTGATGCCGCGCCTGCAGTACTACGCCTATGTGGAGATCACGCCGCATGCCCATCAGGCGCTATGGGAGGAGTACGAGCGGGTCGAGGCGGAATTTCCGGAACGCTTTGCCATGCAGCAGATCGTCGAGGCAGGCGATATCTACCCGGTATTCCGCGAGCTGTTCAAGCGCCGCATCAGCGCCTGATCACATCATGCGACGTGCCCGGCAGTCGCGCCGGGCCAGGAGGCCTCATGAGTCATGGTCTTGATGGCGGTCTTGATGACCGAATGAGCAAGCGCATCGATAGCCGGCTGGAAGATACCCAGCCGGCCAGCGGGTCGGATTGGACCTTCGAATTGCTCGAGCATTTCGAAAGCGAGATCGCGCGCATCGCCGCGCAGTACAAGCTGGAAATCTACCCCAACCAGATCGAGGTGATCACGTCCGAGCAGATGATGGATGCCTACGCCAGCATCGGCATGCCGGTCGGCTATCATCACTGGTCGTTCGGCAAGCAGTTCCTGTCGGTGGAGCAGGCGTATCGGCGAGGGCAGATGGGGCTGGCCTATGAGCTGGTGATCAACTCCGACCCGTGCATCGCCTATCTGATGGAAGAGAACACCCTGATGATGCAGATTCTGGTCATGGCGCATGCCTGCTATGGCCACAACAGCTTCTTCAAGGGCAATTATCTGTTCCGCACCTGGACGGATGCCTCGGCGATCATCGACTACCTCGTCTTCGCGCGGAAATACGTGTCCGAGTGCGAGGAGCGTCATGGCGTGGACGCCGTCGAGCAGCTGCTCGATGCCTGCCATGCGCTGCAGAACTATGGCGTGGATCGCTACAAGCGTCCTTCAGCCATCTCGCCGGAAGAGGAGGTCCAGCGTCAGCAGGAGCGTGAAGCCTACCTGCAGGCCCAGGTGAATGCGCTGTGGACCACGATTCCCCAGGCGGGCGAAGAGGATGAGGTGGTCGATGAGGTCAATGATCCTCTCGGTCTGCATCGTCGCGGCCGCTATCCGCCGGAACCGCAGGAGAACCTGCTCTATTTCATCGAGAAGAATGCCCCGTTGCTGGAGCCCTGGCAGCGCGAGCTGGTGCGTATCGTGCGCAAGCTGGCACAGTACTTCTACCCGCAGCGCCAGACGCAGGTGATGAATGAGGGCTGGGCGTGTTTCTGGCACTACACCATCATGAATCAGCTCTACGATGAGGGGTTGATCGGCGAGGGCGTGATTCTCGAGTTCCTGCAGTCGCATACCTCGGTGGTGCAGCAGCCCGGCTTCGATCACCCGCACTACAACGGCATCAACCCCTATGCGCTGGGCTTCGCGATGTTCACCGATATCAAGCGTATCTGTGAGCACCCCGACGATGAGGATCGTGAGTGGTTCCCGGATATCGCCGGCAGCGACTGGCTGGAAACGGTGCACTTCGCGATGCGCAACTTCAAGGATGAGTCCTTCATCCAGCAATTCCTGTCGCCCAAGGTGATCCGGGATCTCAAGCTGTTCTCGCTGGTCGATGACGACAGCGATGAGCATCTCGTCATCGACGCCATTCACGACAGTCGTGGTTACAAGCGCATTCGTGAGGCGCTGTGCGTGCAATACGCACTGAGCCACCGTGAGCCGAATATCCAGGTGTGGGCCGCCAACATTCGCGGTGATCGCTCGCTGACCCTGCGCCATGTGCAGGATGATCGGCGCCCGCTGGCGCGCAGCGTCTACCCCGTGATGCGCTATCTGCATCAGCTGTGGGGCTTCCCTGTCCATCTGGAGTCGATGGAGAACGATGAGGTGGCAAGGCGCTACCAGTGGCCACTGCCGGAGGACGCCAATCCCGGCTGACAGGGCGTCAGGTGACGCTCATGGCGGATCGAGTAGGTGTCGAAGGATGCCTGACCTGATCGGCGCGCAATCGCCAAAAGGCAGGCATGAAAAAACCGCCGTGAGGATACCCTCGCGGCGGTTTTCTTGTCTCAATCGTCTCTCGTGCTCGTGCTCGTGCTCTCAGCCAGAGGGTTCCAGTTGAGCGTCTCAGGCCGGGCGCTTGGTCCAGGACTGACACCAGCCCTTCGGCTCGACGCTATGGCTTGGGAAAAGCTGGCAGCCTTCGTTCTCGGGCTTGTAGAACATGCAGTTGGCGCAGTCCGAACCCGGCTTGAAGGCGGGGTGGTCCTTGGCTTCACTGGCGACTTCCACGTAGTTGAGCGCCTTGGCTTGCGGATTGGAGGTATCCAGTCGCGGCAGGTCGGCGGCAAGGGCGCGGGGTGAGAGTATGGCGGCGCCCAGCGGCAGGGCAGCGAGCCCCAGCAGGCTATTGCGCATGAAGTTACGGCGGCTCTGATTGGCCATGGTCGGATTCCTTCTCATCAATGGAGCACAACCGTCGGGATGTGCTGCGGTCACGGCTCGCCTGTCAGGAGGCGCTTGCATGTCAGTCGTTGCAGTGTCGCGGGTGCCACCGGCACCTTGATGGGTGCTCTGCGTGACATTGCTGACCGCTTGCTGGCATTCATGGATGCAGGTGGCATGCCAGATACTGAACATGTGGTCAGGTTCTGCGCCATCGGTGTTCGGGCAGATTTGTCAGGAGGTATCTGCTCGCCGATGGTGCATCAAGCGGGTGCTACCTGCTTATTGTGGCTTGAGTTGGGGCAACCGTCAGCCTCGCTGGCAGAACTCTGGCATGATGGAATCGACGCAGGAACGTGAATGACGTCGCTGTGGCCCGCGAGCCATGGCGAAATGATGGATGCATGCCTTGCCGAGGTAACTGCAACGACAAGAAGGAAATGGCGGGATGCTGGATGTGATGGACGATATTCGCTCGGCCGGCCGCAAGCTGTGGCGGGGCTTCGGGGTCAGCGTGGTGTTTGCACTGGTAGGGGGTGGGCTCTGGTGGTGGCAGGAGCGCGACTACCAGCAATTCTACGTCTGGCAGGGCGTGCCGCAGGCGCGTGCACTGGATTGGAAGACGCTGGCGCGCGGCTTGCGCAGCGATGCCTATCTGGTGGGCTGGTCTGATCTGCGCGCCAACCCGCTGTGGGTGACATGGCGGCTCGAGAATACTCAAGGGTCGCGGCTGGGGGAGCGTCCTGACGAGTTCGAGCGCGACTGGCGCTCGCTGTGGCCCGTCACGCCGGATAGCTATCGCAACAGTGGCTACGACCGTGGGCACCTGGCGCCCAACTACGCCATCGGCAAGATCTACGGCGTCAAGGCGCAGCATCAGACCTTTCGCATGACGAATATCTCGCCACAGACACCGGCGCTCAATCGCAAGCTCTGGCAACGTCTGGAAGCCGCCATCATGGACAGCATCCTGCCGCGCGAAGGCGCGCTGTGGATCACGGCAGGGCCGGTCTTCAGCGGCAGTATCGAGCGGCTGCCCAATCTGATCGAGATTCCCGATGCCTTCTACAAGATCATCATCTCGCCCGGCTCGGGTCGGCAGGCACCGCGCGCGCTGGCATTTCTCTTCCCGCAGCAGGTGAGGGGAGATGAGCCGCTGGATCGTTTTCTGGTCAGCATCGATCGCATCGAGTCTCTGACAGGGCTGGACTTCTTCCATGAGCTCCCCGATGACGTCGAGCAGCGCCTCGAGGCGCAAGTCGTGCGCGATGGCTGGCAGGTCGACAGTTTCAGTCGTACGCCATCACGTTATTGAGCGTATAGCCAAGGTCCGACTGACAGGAATGTACTGAAGGAGTTCGGCGGACAGGTGCCGACTGAAGGGGTGCAGCTGAAAAGAGTTATCCACAATGCCAGGCGTAGTAATGGGTGTGGACAAGTTGCGTATGAGGCGAGCGGTATTTTCTTTGAGACATGCGAAAGACAACGCAGGGCGCTGTGGGTCTGGGCAAAACAAGAGGGTAAGTCAGTCAGGATATTGCGAGAGGGAGTATCGCGATGTGAGCAGCAGGCGCTGCGAGGATGCATCGGATATCAACTTGATGGTGCCCAGAAGAGGACTTGAACCTCCACGTCCATACGGACACTAGCACCTGAAGCTAGCGCGTCTACCAATTCCGCCATCTGGGCATCAAGTTGTGTGCTGAAGTCTCAAGAGCTGAGTCTTGCAGCTGAACGAGCATGAAATCCTTGGTAGTGGATGCCATGTTCCCTGTTCGAGTGCGCATCGTGGTGCCCAGAAGAGGACTTGAACCTCCACATCCTTACGGATACTAGCACCTGAAGCTAGCGCGTCTACCAATTCCGCCATCTGGGCGAAGCGCGATACAGGGGTCGTTCGTTGTGAGTCTGACGTCCGTGGTGCCCAGGAGAGGACTTGAACCTCCACATCCTTACGGATACTAGCACCTGAAGCTAGCGCGTCTACCAATTCCGCCACCTGGGCAGACATCAGAACTCGTTTCGGTCCGCAGACCCGGATCAGCAGTCAAGTTGTTGAAACTTAAATGCTTTACCCGTTTTCTGGTATCCATCTTAACGTGTGTTACGCCAACATGAAACCTGAAATTGGTGCCCAGAAGAGGACTTGAACCTCCACGTCCATACGGACACTAGCACCTGAAGCTAGCGCGTCTACCAATTCCGCCATCTGGGCAAGTGGTGCCGAATAATACGGATGTACTGCGGGAATGCAAGCTTTTTCTTTCATGTCTTGCTGAGCTAGCCGCAGAAAGCCTCTCTCGCTTGATGAGGACAGACAGAAGACAGGCAGAGGACAGACAGGTGAAGCTCATCAATTGACGAGCTTTCAGACTTGAGAGTCTGGCCCCGGGCCGCCATTGAGAGCACTGAATGGCCCCTCCGCCGTGATGAGTGGCGGGGAATGGTTGGGTCGGCCCAAGGGTAGAGGCTATAATGCGCGGATGAGAGACAACCTGTCATTCCGTGCCGCGATCGCTGCCCGTCTCGAATTCATCGTCAAGGAATCCTGATTAATGACCCAATGGACGCTCAGCGACGACCCGCACGCGGAACGCGAAGCCCATAAGTACGACAAGCCCATCCCCAGCCGAGAGTTCTTGCTCGACAAGCTGGAAGAGTATGGCAAGCCCATTACCCACGAGAACATGAGCCGCATGCTCGGTTTCGAGGACGAGGAGCAACAGGAAGCTGTGCGCCGTCGCCTCAATGCCATGGAGCGTGATGGTCAGGTGCTGCGCAATCGTCGCGGTGCCTATGCCCTGATCGACAAGCTGGACCTGATCCGTGGCCGCGTCGTCGGTCACCGCGATGGCTTCGGCTTCCTGGCGCGCGAAGATGGCGTCAAGCCGGACCTCGCCGTGCCGCCGCGCCAGATGCGTCGCGTCTTCCATGGCGATCAGGTGCTGGCTCGCGTCAGCGGCCGTGATCGTCGTGGCCGCGACGAGATCACCATCGTCGAGGTGCTGGCGCGCAATACCCAGACCCTGGTCGGCATCTATCGTCAGTCCGAGCCGGACTTCGGTGTGCTGATTCCCGAGAACTCGCGCATCGCGCAGGAAGTCATCATCCCCAACCGCGTGGCCAATGGTGCCAAGGACGGTCAGGTGGTGTCCGTACGCATCACTCAGCAGCCCGCCACACGCGTGCAGCCGGTGGGTGAAGTGGTCGAGGTGCTCGGTGAGCGCATGGACCCGGGCATGGAAATCGATATCGCGATCCGTTCCCACGATATCCCCAGTGAATTCCCGCCGGAAGTCGAAGACCAGATCTCGACCATTTCCGCCGAGGTGCTGGAAGAAGACAAGAAGGGCCGCATCGACCTGCGCGAGACGCCGCTGGTCACCATCGATGGCGAAGACGCGAAGGACTTCGATGACGCCGTCTGTGCCTGGCAGGACGACAATGGCAACTGGAAGCTGCTGGTCGCCATCGCCGACGTCTCCCACTACGTGCGTGGCGGCAGCCCGCTGGATCAGGAAGGCTATGTGCGCGGCAACTCGGTGTATTTCCCGGGTCAGGTCGTGCCGATGCTGCCGGAGCTGCTCTCCAACGGTCTGTGCTCGCTCAACCCGCATGTCGATCGTCTGACGCTGGTCTGTGAGCTGACCATCTCTGCCAGCAGTGGCGAGATGCTCGACTATCGCTTCTTTGAAGCCGTGATCCGTTCACATGCTCGCCTGACCTACGAGAAGGTCGGCACCATGCTGACCGACCCGGAAAGTGAGGAAGGTCAGGCACTGTGCCAGCAGTACAACGAACTGCTGCCGTCGCTGCACAACCTGCACGCGCTGTACGGCGTGCTGCGCAAGGCGCGTGACAAGCGCGGTGCCATCGACTTCGAGACCACCGAAACGCAGATCCTGTTCAACGATGAGCGCAAGATCGAGCAGATCGTGCCGCGTACCCGCAACGATGCGCACAAGCTGATCGAGGAATGCATGCTGGCGGCCAACGTCGCGACGGCACGCTTCCTGGATGAGCACGATCTCCCGGCCCTCTATCGTGTCCACAAGCAGCCGGCACCGGAGCGTCTGAACAACCTGCGCGCCTTCCTGGGCGAGCTGGGTCTGACGCTGGAAGGTGGCGACGAGCCGGCACCCAAGGACTTCCAGGCACTGCGTGCCTCGATCGCCGAGCGACCGGACCTCGACATCATCCAGACCGTGATGCTGCGCAGCATGACCCAGGCGGTCTACTCGCCGCAGAACGAAGGTCACTTCGGTCTGGCCTACGATGCCTACGCGCACTTCACCTCGCCGATCCGTCGTTATCCGGATCTGCTGGTGCACCGTGCGATTCGCTCCGTCATCCGTGGTCCGCGCAAGACCGACACCGTGCTGCGTGCTGAAGATGCCGTGACCGAACGCCCGACCAAGTGGTGCCCGTACACCTTCGAGCAGATGCTCGAGCTGGGTGAGCACTGCTCGATGACCGAGCGCCGCGCCGATGAGGCGACGCGTGACGTCAACGACTGGCTCAAGTGCGAGTTCATGAAGGACAAGGTCGGGGAAGTGCTGGAAGGCACCGTCGCAGCAGTCACCCAGTTCGGCCTGTTCGTGCGTCTGGATGCCTACTACGTCGAAGGCCTGCTGCACATCTCCTCGCTGCCGTCCGACTACTATCACTACGAGGCCGAGAAGCATCGCCTCAAGGGTGAGCGTGCCGGCGTCAGCTATGGTCTCGGCGATGGCGTCACCGTCCAGGTGGCCCGTGTCGACATGGATGAGCGCAAGATCGACTTCATGCTCAGCGACCCGACGCCGCGTCCCAAGCGCAAGCCGCGCAAGGCACGCAGCAGCGAGGGCGACAAGCCGACAGCCGGCAAGAGCGGTTCCGCCGCCAGCAAGGAAGCCGCTGCCAAGGGGCGTCCCGGCAAGCGTGAGCGCGAACGCCTCAAGTCCCTGACCGAGGAAGTCAGTCAGGAAGGCAATGGCAACGCGGCTGCGGCCGAAAAGCCGGCAGGTGAGCGTCCGCCGCGCAAGCCGCGCGGTGAGCGCAGTGATCGCTCGGGCCGTGGAGAGCGCAAGGCCGCCGCTGGCAATGAGCAGCAGCCCACCGCAGAGGCGCCCGCTGCGGCGCGTCCAGCCGTGCCGAGTGGTCCGGAAGCCGCCGACAGCCCGTTCGCGCCGGTCGCGCCGATGGGTGTCGCAGGCAAGGACGACCCGTCGCGCAAGCGGGGTTCGCGCTCGCGCGGGCGTCGCGGTAACGGCCGTAGCTGATTTCGGCTCTGCTCCTCGCGCGTCACTGCATCAGCCCCGGCTCCGGTCGGGGCTGATGCGTTGGGCAGTCGTCAGGCTGCACGATTTCAAGGCTGTCGCGTCGGCGGCAGCTCAGTTTCCGTCAATGTGACAGGGCCCGTCGGGTCATCAGTCAGGAAGGCACAATGAGTCAGGACAAGGGGCGCAAGCCCGGCCGCGGCAAGCCCGCCGGCGAGCGTGCTAGCCACGCCAGAAGTGAGCAATCCCGAGGCGAGCGCAGCGGCGCTCAGCGTCATGAGCGTGGCGGGGCGCGCAAGGGTGGCGCTCGCGCCGCCGCACCGAAGATTCCCGGTGGCCTGGAAGCCGTCTATGGCGTGCACGCCGTGGAAGCCTTGCTGGCACGTGACCGCGCACCCAGCGAGCTGTGGGTGCAGGCGGGTGAGGCCGAGCTGCGCCTGAGCGAGATCATCGAGCAGGCGCGTGCCGCCGGCTCGCGCGTCACCCTCAAGGGGCGCGAGGAGCTGGATGCACTGGCCGTCGGCGGTGGCGCCCATCAGGGGCTGGTCGCGCTGTGCGCGCCGCTGGCCACCGAGAACGAGACCGGCCTCAAGCTGCGTCTCGATGGCTGGTCCCACGCAGAAGCTCCGCTGTTTCTGGTGCTGGACTCCGTCACGGATCCGCACAACCTCGGTGCCTGCCTGCGCAGTGCCGATGCCGCGGGCGCCCATGGTGTCATCGTGCCCAAGGACAAGTCGGCCTCACTGAACGCGACCGTGCGCAAGGTGGCCTGTGGGGCCGCGGAAGTGGTGCCGGTCTATCAGGTCACCAACCTGGTCCGCACGCTGGACGCCATGAAGGGAGCCGGTGTCTGGGTGCTGGGCACGGCGGGCGAAGCCGAATCCATGGCCTTCGAAGCCGACTTCACCGGCCCGGTCGCCATCGTGATGGGCGCCGAGGGCAAGGGCATGCGCCGTCTGACCCGCGAGCATTGCGACAGCCTGATCAAGCTGCCGATGGCGGGCAGCGTCTCCAGCCTCAATGTCTCGGTTGCCGCGGGCATCTGCCTGTTCGAGGCCGTGCGTCAGCGCCGCGGCTGAGGCAATTGTCGGCAGGGGATAGTCAGGGTAGAGGCAAGAGAGTGGCAAGAGAGAGACGGTCGGCGGAACTGGGCCGGCTGTCTTTCACGGGCCGCTTGCCAAGCCCTTGACTCCTCTCTACAATACTGCGGTTCTGTGAAGTGCAGTCTGCAGTGAATGCGCGGCATGGGGGCACCTGTCCTCGCCCGCGCGCGTCTTTCGTGGCCTTCGGGTCTGAATGGCACAACCGTAGTAATCACTCCACTCCTTGCTTCCCGGCCCGAGACGCGCCGTGGGGGCTGTCAAACCGAAAGGAGCCAAGCCATGCGTCACTACGAGATCGTGTTCATGGTCCACCCGGACCAGAGCGAACAGGTTCCGGCCATGATCGAGCGTTACACCTCCATCGTGACCGAAGCCGGTGGTACTGTGCATCGTCTGGAAGATTGGGGCCGCCGTCACCTGGCCTACCCGATCAACAAGATTCACAAGGCCCACTACGTGCTGATGAACGTCGAAACTACCGGTGAGGTGGTCGAAGAACTCGAAACCATCTTCCGTTTCAACGACGCCGTCATCCGTAACCTGGTTGTGCGTTCAAAGGAAGCGGCCATCGAGCCGTCTCCGATGATGAAGCCGGCTGAAGAGAAGCGTCCGCGTCGCGAAGACAAGCGTGACGAATCCGAAGCTCAAGACGCTAACTGATACCGCACCCCCAGGAGGTCATTGCAATGGCACGTTTTTTCCGTCGTCGCAAGTTCTGCCGCTTCACCGCTGAAGGCGTGAAGCAGATCGACTACAAGGACATCGAAGTCCTGAAGTCTTACATCACCGAGACCGGCAAGATCGTCCCGAGCCGTATCACTGGCACCAAGGCACGCTACCAGCGTCAGCTGGCGACTGCCATCAAGCGTGCTCGCTACCTGGCTCTGCTGCCGTACAGCGACAGCCACCAGTAAGGCGACACCATGATGCTGGCACTGGCACGCTGGGCCATGCGCGGCCCCCTGCAATGCATCGCGATTGCATTGCTGACGGGAATCGTGCCCTGGTTCTTCTGGTTCAGTGCCGCCATCAGTGCGCTGGTCACGCTTCGGCGTGGCCTTGCGCCTGCCGCACCCGTAGTCATCGCCGCCGCCGTTCCGGCCGGTTGGTGGTGGGTACAAGGCGATCCGGTGCCTCTGGCAACCGTATTGCTGGTCACCCTGATGGCAACCCTGTTGCGCGCTCGCGTGCGATGGGGTGAGGCGCTGATAGGCGCCAGCCTGACGGCGGCACTGATGGTGCAGTCCGGGATATTCCTGCCACCAGGCGGAGCCGGTCCACTGCTTGAGAGCATTCGCAAGAATGCCCCTGAGCTTGACGCACGCTTGAACGACTTTGCCGCTCAAGGTGTGCCGACTGAACAGCTCGCAGGGCTGGTCATCGGTGGTATTACCGGGTTGGTGGTCCTGCTGGCCGCCACGGGCTGTCTGGCCCTGGCGCGCAGTTGGCAGTCCGGGCTCTACAATCCGGGTGGGTTTCGCAGTGAATTCCATGCCTTTCGGCTGAGTTTGCCCGAAATCCTGATACTGGCAGCCTGCGGGATCATTGGCGTACTGCTCAATGTGCCTGCAGTGCTCCTGCTGATCTGGATACCGCTGCTGGTGGCGGGCATTGCCCTGGTACATGGTTACATCGGGTTAAAGGGGATGAGCGGGTTATGGCTCGTCGGCGTCTATTTCATGATGCTGACCACCTGGCCCACGATTCTGATTTTGCTGCTGTTGGCGCTTGTGGACGTCTTTGCGGATTTTCGCGCACGTCTCGCCGGCAGTCATCGATAAGAGGTTTACGAGATGCAAGTCATTCTGCTCGACAAGATTGGCAAGCTGGGCAACCTGGGTGACCAGGTTTCCGTCAAGGCTGGCTTCGGTCGCAACTACCTGCTGCCGTACGGCCTGGCAGTTCCGGCCACTGCTGAAAACCAGGCAGCTTTCGAAGCTCAGCGCGCTGAGCTGGAAGCACAGGTTGCAGAGCGCAAGACCGAAGCTGAAGCGCGTGCCGCTCAGCTGAACGAAATCGAACTGTCCCTGGTCGCCAAAGCTGGCGAAGAAGGCAAGCTGTTCGGTTCCATCGGTCCGCGTGATCTGGCCGAAGCTATCGCCCAGTCTGGCATCGACATCGCCAAGAGCGAAGTCCGCATGCCGGAAGGCCCGCTGCGCAACACTGGCGAATACGACATCGTGCTGCAGCTGCACGCTGAAGTGACTGCCACTGTCCGTGTGGTCGTGGTCGGCGAGTAATCGCTGATTTGCAGTGGCTGGCCGGTGATCCGGTGTAGCGACTGCTGCGGTACCCAAGCCGCCTTTGCATCCTCGATGCGAAGGCGGTTTTTTCATGGGCGCGATTTGTCATCGCTGTGGCATTTGCCTGGTCGCCGGCGAGGCGATGACGCACAAAATCCGGTAGAATGCCTGCCCCCGTCAGGAAGAGGCTTCGGCGTGGGCGCGGCGGTTGGCAGGCTTGCGTCAATGCGTGAAACTAGAAGCCCCCGCGGGCATGTCAGTCATCAGCAGGAGTCAGCCAGGCATGAGCGAGATTCAGGATCAGGATCGCGAGACGGCAGCGCTCAAGGTGCCGCCCAATTCGCTGGAGGCCGAGCAGTCGGTGCTTGGCGGCTTGATGCTGGACAACAGCGCCTGGGACACCGTCTCCGAGCGGCTGGTGGCCGACGACTTCTATCGCTATGAGCATCGTCTCATCTACAACGCCATGTCTCAGCTGGTCGGCGGCAGTCGCCCGCTGGATGTGGTGACGCTGTCCGAGCTGCTGGAAAGTCGTGACCAGCTCGAGTCGGTCGGCGGGCTGGCGACCCTCGCCGAGCTGGCGCGCAACACGCCCTCGGCCAGCAACATCAAGGCCTATGCCGACATCGTTCGCGAGCGCGCCACGCTGCGCAAGCTCATCCAGGCGGCCAACCAGATCGCCGAGAGCTCCTTCAGCCCGCAGGGTCGTGATGCCGATGAGCTGGTCAACGAGGCCGAACGCCTGGTGTTCCAGATCAGCGAGTCGCGGCCCAAGAGCGGCGGCCCCAAGGGCATGAGTCAGCTGCTGACCGGCGCGGTGGACCGCATCGATGAGCTGTTCAATCTCAAGGGCCAGATGACGGGCCTGTCGACCGGCTTCCGCGATCTCGATGACATGACCTCCGGTCTGCAGCCGTCGGATCTGGTGATCATTGCCGGCCGTCCCTCGATGGGCAAGACCACCTTCGCCATGAACCTGGTCGAGCATGCCGTGGTCTCCGGCGACAAGCCGGTCGCCGTGTTCTCGATGGAGATGCCCGCCGAATCGCTGATGTTGCGCATGATCTCCTCGCTGGGCCGCATCGACCAGACCAAGGTGCGTACCGGCCAGCTGGAAGACGAGGACTGGCCGCGTCTGACCTCGGCGGTCAACCTGCTCAAGGACAAACAGCTGTTCGTCGATGACACCGCGGCGCTGTCGCCCAACGAGATGCGCTCGCGCTGTCGACGCATGGCGCGTGAGCACGGCGGCATCGGCCTGATCATGATCGATTACCTTCAGCTGATGCAGGTGCCGGGGCTTTCCGAGAACCGTACCGCCGAGATCTCCGAGATCTCGCGCTCGCTGAAGGGCCTGGCCAAGGAGTTCGCCTGCCCGGTCGTGGCGCTCTCGCAGCTGAACCGCTCGCTTGAGCAGCGCCCCAACAAGCGTCCGGTGATGTCGGATCTGCGTGAATCCGGCGCCATCGAGCAGGATGCCGATGTCATCGCCTTCGTCTACCGTGATGAGGTCTACAACAAGGACAATCCCGACAACAAGGGACTGGCCGAGCTGATCATCGGCAAGCAGCGTAACGGCCCCATCGGTACCGTTCACATGGCCTTCATCGGCAAGTACACCCGTTTCGAGGACCTGGCGCCCGACAGTTATGGCCAGGCCTTCGCTGAATAACGTGATGCGTACGCGCGTCAATCATGTACCCGGGCGGCGGCATCGCCGTTGCCTCGCAAGACCCGCACTGACGGGGAGGAGATAGCATGGCAGGTGGATTTGGGCGCGGACGCGCACGTACCCCCAAGCTGCAGGGCCGCGGCACGCTGGAGAGCCTGGAGCGTGAAGGACCCTTCAAGGAATGGCTGGGCATGCCGGACCTCTACCGCTTCACGCTGGTCGTGGAAGGTGAGAGCTACAGCTACCAGACCGAAGACAGCGAAGTGCCGGTGGTGGCCGGTGATATGGTCGTCTTCCGCTACAAGGAGACCAAGGCGGGCAAGTGGATCGACCGCAACTCCCTCGGCAAGGCCATCGACCCCAACTCGCTGTAAGCGTCACCCTGGCGCATGAGGATCACGCCATGCCGGCTGCCAGGCCGACATGGCGTGATCCTGTTTTGATCGAGATAGGCGGTACGTCGAGATAGTCGGCACATCGAGTTAGTCGAACTGGCGTCTGGCATCCCCTCTGCCGGATGAGGCGCCTCATGCGCCGCGCGTCACCTTTGTCATCCCTCTGTCATATCAGCATGTTCAGATTCTGACATGCTCCCATCCCCGTCCCTGCAAGCCGCTCATGGCCAGCCTGTCGTCGAATCCCGTCATGCACTGGAGGCGTTGCTGCGTCTGCGCCAGGTGAGCATGCATTTCCAGCCCATCGTGTCATCCAATGGCCGTGAGGTCTTCGCCTATGAGGCGCTGGCGCGCGGGAGTGCCGCAGGGCCACTGGCCTCACCGCTGACGATGTTCTCGGCGGCGCGCGAACACGGCCGACTGGTGGAGCTCGACAGCCTGTGTCGCGAGCGTGCGCTCGAGCAATGGTCGACGCTGGGCCTGACGGAGCGGCTGTTCATCAACGTGTCACCCGATGTGCTGCTGGATGGCGCCCACTCGCCCGGCCTGACGCGACGCCTGCTGCGGCGCTTCGGCCTGCGTCCGCATCAGGTGGTGATCGAGCTCACCGAGCAGACACCGGGGCTGGATTCGGCGCTGATGCGGGAAGCTGTCAGCCATTATCAATCGATGGGCTTCGCCATCGCGCTGGATGACCTCGGGGAGGGCTATGCCAGCCTCAAGCTGTGGTCGTCGGTGCAGCCGGACTTCGTCAAGATCGACCGTCATTTCATCAGTGGTATCCATGCCGACCCGCTCAAGCGGCGCTTCGTGCGCTCGATCATCGATATCGCCCACGGCAGTGGCAGTCAGGTGATCGCCGAGGGAATCGAGCATGAGGCGGAAATGGAATGCGTGCGCCAGCTGGGGGCCGACTATCTGCAAGGCTGGTTGTTCGCGCCGGCCGAGGCCGACCCGCTTGGCCAGCGCGCCGTGCTCGACCGGCATCTGCGCCAGCTGAGTCGCAGGCTGCAACAGCGCCCGCCGCCTGGCCGCAGCATCGGCAGTCTGGCGCGCGCCGTGACGCCGGTGCAGCAGGATGTCACCGTCAATGAGGTCGCCCAGCGTCTGCATGCCGAGCAGGAGGTGATGTCGCTGGCCGTGGTGGACGAGCAACAACGACCGGTGGGCCTGATCATTCGCCATCGCCTGCTGGGGCTGCTGAGCCAGCGCTTCGGGCCGGAGCTGCATGCGCGTCGTATGATCCATGAGGTCATGCAGAGCAGTCCGCTGCGCGTCGAGGCGGATGAGACGCTGGAGCGCGTATCGGCCAAGGTGACCGGCCGCGAAGGCAGCGATCGCGATGAGGATTTCATCATCACGCGGGGCGGGCGCTATCAGGGGCTGGGGCGCACCCTGGATCTGCTGCGCATCATCACGGAGCTGCAGGTGGCGAGCGCCGAGGAGGCCAACCCACTGACGCGCCTGCCGGGCAACGGGCCGATCGAGCGTCAGTTGCTCGAGTGCGTGGCTGGCGAGGTCGCGTGCATGGGTGAGGGCTTGAGCGAGGACTTGCGAGAGAACAGCAACGCGCGCAGTGCCGAGTGGGCGGCGATCTATCTGGATCTCGACAACTTCAAGCCCTTCAATGACCGCTTCGGCCACGCGCAGGGTGACCGCATGCTGCTGGCGCTGGCGACGGTATTGCGCGATGCGCTGCAGGAGGGTGACTTTCTCGGCCATGTCGGCGGCGATGATTTCGTGATGACGCTGTGCATGACCGAATCTCACCGGGCACTGCGCCTGACAGCGCTCGAGCAACGCCTGGCCGGCCTGCAGTCGGCATTCCAGCATGCGGTCGCCAGCCTGTATCCGGCCGATGTGCTGGCAGCGGGAGGCTTTCAGGGCCACGACCGCTTCGGCACCACGCGCTTCTTCCCGCTGACGCGACTGTCGCTGGTGGCGCTGCATGGCCTTGCCGGGTGCGAGACGACCTGGATCGCCGCGCGCTGGAGCGAGCTCAAGAGCGAGGCCAAGGCGCGGGACTCCGGGCGTGTCATCGAGGCGTGCGCCTCACCAGTGCAGTGATCTCCGCCTGCGAGTCACTCAATCGTCATCCGCCTGCCCCATGACTGTCATCGCTGGTCATCAGTCTGGCGTGAAGCCTTGAAGTTCATCCTGAAGTGTCGGGCTGCTGGGATGTCTGAGTCGCCCAGCCCCTGTTTTCACGGGCTATCCTTGTACCACGTCGTCGTCTTACGGCCTTACCATGCGCAGTCCCCTGGATGCGCAGGAGTCTTTACATGTCCAGAACCGCCAGCATCTTCACGCCGTCCGCCATCTTTACCAGCAATCTGCAATCCTTGATGGCCGATTACCCTGCACTGGAGGCACGCGTGATCAGTCATGCCGCCAGTCGTTTCTATCAGGTCCAGCTGGTGCTGAAAGCCGCCGGCGAGGAAGAGGAGGAGCGCAGTGAGCTGCTGATGAAGCGCGGCAAGCCGATGCTGTTCCGCTCGCTGGAGGATGTCTACAGCGAGCTCAAGCGGGGCGGGATGTCACGGGCGTGGCTGGTCTCGCAGGTCGCCAACGACGAGATGATCGGCCGCCCGCCGCAGTACCATCAACCCTTGAGCTCGCGTATCCCGTTGAGCTTCTAAGTCCGCGCCTCCTGGCTCAGGTGTGCTTTTGAGGCACCCAGCGGCCAATGCGCTCGCGATGGCGGGCGAAGAAGCGGTAACTCAAGTCCATCAGCGGGCGTAGGCCCGGCAGCAGCGACAGGCGCACCAGACGCCGATAGCCGAGTACCGCATAGAGTGCTCGGCTGGCATCCATGCCGACATACCACTCCCCGCGTGCGTCCTGCACATGCAGGCGTCCCATCATCGTCTCGAAGCTCAAGCCCAGCGCCTGAGGCGAGAAATCTGATGCACGGATATCCACCGTTCTGATCCGCTCCCGCCCGGGATGCCTGGCCAGCCAGGCGACCTCGCGCTGGCACAGGGGGCACTTGCCATCGTGATAGAGCGTGACCGGTGCGCTGGCTTGCCAGATGCGACTCATGAGGATTCCTTGTCGGTCGTGAGACTGGAGGGCGCGGCGTAGTAACCGGCGCGATGGGCATCACTGCCATAGTCCGCGGCGCTGTCGAGGCGAGCCAGAAAGGCGTCGGCCTGTTGCAGCAGGGCTTCGCGCTTGTCGTCCTTCATGCGTCGCCAGCTGCCATAGACCAGTGACATGCGCGGATTGCGTGACAATGCCTCGCGATGGCGCTCGATGAAGTGCCAATAGAGGCTGTTGAACGGGCAGGCATGCGTGCCGGTGACCTTCTTCGGCGAGTACTGGCACCTGGCGCAGTGATTGGACATGCGGTCGATGTATTTGCCCGAGGCACAGTAAGGCTTGGAGCCCATCAGGCCGCCATCGGCATGCAGCACCATGCCCAGCGTATTGGGCAGCTCGACCCACTCACAGGCGTCCACATAGACCGCCAGATACCAGTCGCATAGCGCCTCGGGCTTCACGCCGCACAGCAGCGCGAAGTTGCCCGTGACCATCAGGCGACGAATATGGTGGGCGTAGGCATGCTCGCGGGTGCTGGCGATGGCCTGATCCAGACAGCGCATGCCGCTGTCCCCCGTCCAGAAGAATTCCGGCAGGTTGCGGCTGGCTTCCAGCCGGTTCTCGCGCTTGTAGCCGGGCATGCGCGTCCAGTAGATGCCGCGCACATATTCGCGCCAGCCGAGTATCTGACGAATGAACCCCTCCGCCGAGTTGATCGGTACATCGCCACGCCGCCAGGCGGCGTCCACGGCGTTGCAGACTTCCTGCGGGCTCAAGAGCCCCATATTGAGCGCGGCAGACAGGCGTGAATGGAACAGGAAGGGATCGCTGTCCTCGATGGCATCCTGATAGCGGCCGAAGTCTGCCAGGCAATGATCGAGAAAATGCGTAAGGTCAGAGCGGGCCTGGGCGCGGGTGACGGCCCAGTTGAAGTTCTCGAGGCTGCCGAAGTGGCGCTCCTCGTCACTGGCCTGCTCCCCGAAGCGCGCCGCGACCAGCGCCAGCACCTCGCGGGTGGTCGCATCCTCGTGATGGGCATGCACCGGCGGCGGTGGGGCGTGGAAGTCGTCTGGAATCGGTTCGCGGTTGTCGTGGTCGTGGTTGAACTTGCCGCCGGCGGGTTCGCTGCCTTCCATCAGCAGGTCGGTGTCACGGCGTTGCTCACGATAGAAGTATTCCATGCGCAGTTGCTTGCGGCCCTCGGCCCAGCCGGCGAAGGCTGCCGGCGTGGTGAAGAAGCGTGTGTCCTCGAGGACTTCCCAACGCACGCTGCCGGCCTCGCGCCGCGCCAGAAAGTCGTCCAGCAGCCGCCACTCGCCGGGGCGGGTCACCAGCACGCCATCACATTGATACAGGGCGGCCAGACGCTCTGCCTCGCTGGCCAGACGCTGGAGGTTGTCCGGGTCATCCAGTCGGCTTTCATGTACCTGCCAGCCACACTCCCTGAGTTCCTGGGCGTGATGGCGCATCGCGGCCAGCATCATCGCGATCTTGTGCGGGTGGTGCGGCACGTAGCGGCCTTCCTCCTCGGCCTCGCAGAAGGCGATCACGCTGTCGGCGGGTGCCTGCTTGAGACTTGCCAGGTCATGGCTGAGCTGGTCGCCGAGGATCAGCACCAATGGCCGCGCGAAGTCGTGACGAGTGGCAAGTTGCAGAGTGGAGGGTTCGGGCACGAGGACTCCGGGAGGGTTGTGACAATAATTGTCTTAAAGCTATACAAATAGTGATGATAGTATAACTTCATCCCTCACGCACAGGGCAAGCTGGTAATATGGCTGCGCTGTCGGTGAAGGTGGCTGCGCTGCGGTGAAAGTGGCTGCGCTGCCGCTTCACCTCTCTTCTTGCCCCTAGTCAGGAGTCCATCATCCATGAGTACCCCGCGTTTTGGCGTCATGCTGGTCAATCTCGGCACCCCCGATGCCCCGACCCCCAAGGCGGTGCGCCGTTACCTCGCGGAGTTTCTCGGTGATGTGCGCGTGATAGACCTGCCGCGTCTGCTCTGGCTGCCGATTCTGCATGGCCTGGTGTTGACGACGCGTCCCAAGAAGGTGGCCGAGGCCTACGCCTCGGTGTGGACGGAAGACGGCTCACCGCTGATGGCGATCGGCAAGCGTCAGCGCGCCGCGCTGGAAGCACGTCTGGCCGAGTCGCTGGGCGAGGACATTCCCGTCGAACTGGCGATGACCTACGGCAAGCCGACCATGGAAGAGGTGGGGCGCAAGCTCGCCAGCCGCGGTGCCGACCGCATGCTGATCCTGCCGCTCTATCCGCAGTTCTCGCGCACGACCACCGCCGCGGTCTTCGATCGCCTGGCGCGTGCACTCAAGCCGTGCCCGCATCTGCCGGAGCTGCGTTTCGTGCGCGACTATCACGACCACCCGGATTACATCGCGGCGCTGGCCACCAGCGTGCGTGAGCACTGGGAGAAGGAAGGCCGGCGCGGCAAGCGCCTGCTGATGAGCTATCACGGCATTCCCAAGCGCTATGCCACCGCAGGTGACCCCTACCCGACGCAATGCGAGCGCACCAGCCAGTTGCTGGCCGAGGCGCTGGGGCTTGGTGACGATGAGTGGGCGATGACCTATCAGTCGCGCTTCGGCAAGGCCGAGTGGCTCAAGCCGTACACCGATGAAACGCTGAAGGCGTGGGGCGGTGAAGGGCTGGAAAGCGTCGATGTCATCTCGCCGGCCTTCGCGGCTGACTGTCTCGAGACGCTGGAAGAGCTGGAGGAAGAGAACCGCGGCTACTTCACCGAATCCGGTGGTGGCGACTTCCGCTACATCCCGGCGCTCAATGACCGCAGTGACCATATCGATCTGCTCGAGGCGCTGTGTCGCCAGCATACTCAGGGCTGGTAACGAGCAAGCCCGTCATACTGCCATTGCCCGCGAAATGAAAACGCCCCACCAGTCATCACTGGTGGGGCGTTTTCATGTTGCTGGCCTGCTGTTCGTGAATCCGCTCCTGCGAATCAGCGCTCGTGAATCCGCTCTCGTGGCTTGGCCCCGCTTGATGAGGGCCTGCCTGATGAGAGCCGAGTGACGATCACGGCAGGCGGGATTCGCTGGCCTCGGCGTTGACCTCGTCCGGCTCCTCGGCGACTTCGAGTCGCTCCGGCACGTTGCGTGTGCGGTTGTCCGCCACCAGCTTCTGGTGCAGCGCCGCCTTGGACAGCAGGTGAGCGGTCACGGGGGCGGTGATGAACAGGAAGATGGACACCAGCATTTCCTGAAAGCTGAAGTGGCCGGTGGTGGCGCGGAAATAGATCATCGACGCCATCAGCACGCAGCCGACCCCCAGCGTGGTGGTCTTGCTGGGGCCGTGCAGGCGCATGTAGAAGTCCTTGAGGTGCGTCAGTCCCAGAGAGCCGATGAAGGCAAACAGGCCGCCGGCAACCAGGAAGAAGGCGATCACGCCTTCGAGGACAGGATAGAACCAGGTGGGCATGGGGAGTCTCCGCTCAGGTCATTCGATGATGTCGCCGCGCAGCAGGTACTTGCAGACTGCCACGGTGCTGACGAAACCGAGCATGGCGATCAACAGCGCCGCCTCGAAGTAGGACTTGCTGTTGAGCTGGATGCCGAACAGCACGATCAGGGCGATGGAGTTCACGTACATGGTGTCCACCGCCAGAATGCGGTCCGGCAGGTCCGGCCCGATGGCGAGCCGGAAGACGTTGAGCACCAGCGAGGCGGCGAACAGCGCGATGCTGATCCACAGGGCGATGTCTAGCATTCGAAGATCTCCTTGAGCGGACGCTCGTAGCGCTGGCGGATCTCGTCGATCAACTCCTGCTCATCCTCGACATCCAGCGCGTGGATGATCAGATGGCGGCCATCCAGCGTCAGATAGGCCGAGACCGTGCCCGGCGTCAGCGTGATGGTGCTCGACAGCAGGGTGATCGGGAACTTCTCCTCAAGCTCCAGCGGGTAGCGCACGAAGGCCGGACGGAACTTGGCGCGCGGATTGAGGATCAGGTAGGACACCTGCAGGTTGGCGATGATGATGTCCATGATCACGCGCAGGAAGTAGCTGATCAGTCGCCAGGGCTTCTGGAGGTCGGGCTGCGGCTCCCAGAAGCGGTAGGTCAGGATGGGAATCGCGATGGCCAGTACTGCCCCGAGCAGGATCTGACCGGGCGCGACGCTGTTCTGCAGCATCAGCCAGACGATCAGCAGCAGCACCGACAGCATCGGCGTGGGCAAGAGACGGGAACGAGGCTTGATCATGAGACATCTCCCTTCAGCGGCGGCGCGGTTTCGGGTGCCGCGTCCTTGCCGAGCAAGGATTCAAGATAGGGGGCCGGGTTGGACAGCTGCTCGGCGGTGGCCTTGGTCCAGTTCGCCAGCGGCCCCGCGAAGATGACCAGCATCAGCGCGGCCGAGATCAGCCCGCCAGTGGCGATGCCACGGGCTACGCCGATGCGCTCGCCGCTGGGCTCGGCCTTGCTGGTGCGCCAGAACACGCTGGAACCGGCGCGTGAGCAGGCGACCAGCGAGCACAGACCGGCCAGCAGCAGCAGCGGCCACAGCCAGATCTGCTGCTCCGGCGTCGCCGAGGCGAGAATCAGCGCCTTGCCGATGGCGCCCGAGAACGGTGGCAGCCCGGCGGCAGCGGCGGTGCCGATCAGGAAGAGGCCGCCCAGCAGGCCTGCCTGCAGCAGCGGGCGCGAGCGCACGATGCGTGCCCCGGCCTTGCCGCGCTGACCGGCGACCACGTCGACCAGCAGGAAGAGGCCGCCGGTGACCAGCGTCGAGTGGATCAGGTAGAACAGCAGCGCGCTGTCTGCCTCGATCGTGTTCATGCCCAGCGCCGTCAGCAGCGTGCCCACCGACACCATCACCAGATAGGCCACCAGGGTGCGCAGATCACGCGCCGAGAGCACGCCCAGCATCGCCACCACCAGGGTGGCGAGTCCCGCCCACCACAGCCAGTCACGACCGAGGTCCGCCAGTGCGCCAGCGTTGTCGGTGAAGATCAGCGAGTAGACGCGCAGGATGGAGTAGATGCCGACCTTGGTCATGATCGCGAACAGCGCCGCCACCGGTGCCGAAGCCGCGGCATAGGCGCGTGGCAGCCAGAAGTACAGCGGCAGCATCGCCGCCTTGAGGCCGAACACCACCAGCAACAGCAGGCCACCGGCTTCCATCAGGCCGGCACGGCCCGGGTCCAGCGTGGTGACGATGACCGCCATGTCGGCCATGTTCAGGGTGCCGGTCACGCCGTACAGGATACCCAGCGCGATCAGGAAGAACGCCGAGCCCATCAGGTTCAGCACCACATAGTGCAGCGCCGACAGCGTGCGTGCCTTGCTGCCGCCATGCAGCAGCAGGGCGTAGGAGGCGATCAACAGCACCTCGAAGAACACGAACAGGTTGAACAGGTCGCCGGTCAGGAAGGCGCCATTGATGCCCATCAGCTGCAGCAGGAACAGGCCATGGAAGTTGGAGCCGGTCTCATCGATGCCCGCCGTGGCGTACAGACAGGCCAGCAGTCCCAGCAGCGAGCTGAGCAGCACCATGGTCGCCGACAGGCGATCCAGCACCAGCACGATCCCGAACGGCGGCTGCCAGTCGCCCAGCGCGTAGTAGCGGATGGTGCCATCACCGGCCTGCACCACCAGCGCGATGGCGATGGCCACCATCAATGCCTGGGCCACCAGGCTGACCGTGCGGCGCAGGGTCGGTGAGGTGGCACGACTCAGCAGCAGGCCCGCCCCCACCAGCAGCGGCAGGACAATCGGAAGGACAATCAGGTGTTGCAGCATCACTTGGTGTCCTCTTTCTCTTTCGAATCATCCAGGCGATTGCCGTTGACGTGGTCACTGCCCAGGTCGCCGCGCGCGCGCATCGCCAGAATGACCACGAAGGCCGTCATGGCGAAGCCGATCACGATGGCGGTCAGCACCAGCGCCTGGGGCAGCGGGTCAGCCGCTGGTGAGCCGGCACCGACCACGGCTGGATTGCCGTGCATCGCAAGGCCACCCATGGAGAACAGGAACAGGTTGACGGCGTAGGACAGCAGCGTCAGGCCGACCACGACGGGGAAGGTGCGGCCGCGCAGGGTGAGGTAGACACCGCAGGCGGCCAGCAGGCCGGTGGTAGTGGCGTAGAGAGCTTCCATCACATCTTCTCCTTGGTCGGGCGATGCGGAGTCGTCAGCTTGCCCAGATTGGCGAGAATCATCAGGGTCGCGCCGACCACGGTCAGGTAGACGCCGAGGTCGAACAGCAGCGCGGTGGCCAGCTCGATTTCCCCGATGACGGGCAGAGTGAAGTGGCCGAAGGAGGATGTCAGGAACGGATAGCCGAACACCCAGCTGCCGGCGCCGGTCAGGCCGGCGATCAACACCCCGGCCGCCGCGACGGGCTGATAGGGGAAGCGCAGCCAGCGCTGCGTCCAGTCCACGCCACGCGCGATGTAGAGCAGGATGATGGCCACTGCCGTCACCAGACCGGCGATGAAGCCGCCGCCCGGCGCATTGTGGCCCCGCAGGAAGATGTAGACCGAGACCAGCAGTGCCAGCGGCAGCAGCGTCTGGGAGACGGTGGCCAGGATCATCGGATGGCGATCCGGCGACCAGCCACGGCCATCCAGGTCACTGGACGGCATGAACAGGCGCAGGCGGTTGAGCAGCTTGAAGATCGCCAGGCCCGCGATGCCCAGTACGGTGATCTCACCCAGCGTATCGAAGCCACGGAAGTCGACCAGAATCACGTTGACCACGTTATGGCCACCGCCACCGGAGACCGCATTGGCCATGAAGAAGTCGGAGATCGACTCCACCGGGCGGGTCAGGATGGCGAAGTTGAGGCTCGCCACCACCACGCCGAAGGCGCTGGCCAGCAGCACGTCGCGCATGATGCGGCGTGCGCTGGATTCCTTGGGCGTGCGCTGGGGCAGGAAGAACAGCGCCAGCATCAGCAGGATCATCGTCACCACCTCGACCGCCAGCTGGGTCAGTGCCAGGTCAGGTGCGGCGAAGCGCGCGAAGGCCAGCGAGGTCATCAGGCCGACCACGGACAGCATCAGCAGCGAGATCAGACGCTTGCGGTGGGTGATCGCGGTGCCGAGGCCGGCCAGACCGGTGATCACGGCGCCGGTCAGCAGCATGCCATCGAAGGGCTGTTGCTCAAGCTCCCCGCCCAGTTGCGGCACGGCCAGCAGGCCGATGCCGACGAACAGCAGCGCGGTCAGCAGCAGCCACAGCATGTAGCGCTGCAGCGAGCCATTCTCGAAGCTGTCCATGCTGCGCTCGGAAAGCTTGACGAGACGTTGCACGTTGGCCTCGAACACCAGCAGGGCATTGCGCGCGCGGAACTGACGCTGGAAGGAATAGAGGTGGTGGCGCAGGGCATAGACGGCGACGCCGCCCGCCAGCGCGATACCGCTCATCAGCAGCGGCAGATTGAAGCCGTGCCAGATGGCGAGACTGAAGTCCGGTACCGGTCCGGCCAGCACGCTGGCGGAGGCACTGACCAGCAGGTCCTTGATCACCAGCGACGGCAGGATACCGACCAGCAGACAGATCAGCACCAGCACCTCGATGGGCAGCTTCATGTAGCGCGGCGGCTCATGCGGAGTCTTGGGCAGATCCTTCGGCTCGCCATTGAAGAAGACGTCGTGGATGAAGCGCAGCGAGTAGGCCACCGACAGGATGCCACCGAGGGTCGCCAGCGCCGGAATCAGCCACGACAGGCCGCCCAGCAGCTGGGCATCGAGGCTCTCGGCGAAGAACATTTCCTTGGACAGGAAGCCGTTGAGCAGCGGCACACCGGCCATCGAGGCCGAGGCGACCATCGCCAGCACCGTGGTATGCGGCATGTAGCGATACAGGCCGTTGAGCTTGCGAATGTCACGCGTGCCGCACTCGTGATCGACGATGCCGGCGGCCATGAACAGCGAGGCCTTGAAGGTGGCGTGGTTGATGATGTGCAGCAGGCCCGCGACGGCGGCCATCTGGCTGTTGAAGCCGAACAGCAGCGTGATCAGGCCCAGGTGACTGATGGTCGAGAAGGCCAGCACGCCCTTGAGGTCCTGCTTCATCAGCGCGAACCAGGCGCCATACAGCAGGGTGGCCAGGCCGGTCAGGCTGACGATGTAGAACCACAGGTCTGTCCCCGCGAGCACCGGGTGCATGCGCGCCAGCAGGAAGACACCGGCCTTGACCATGGTGGCGGAGTGCAGGAAGGCGGACACCGGCGTCGGTGCCGACATCGCATGGGGCAGCCAGAACTGGAACGGGAACTGGGCCGACTTGGTAAAGGCGCCCAGCAGTACCAGCACCAGCGCGACCGGATAGAGCTCGTGGGAGCGGATCTGGTCCGCCGCGGCCAGCACGTCATCGAACTGGTAGCTGCCGACGATATGCCCGATGACCAGGATACCGGCCAGCAGTGCCAGACCCCCGGCGCCGGTGACGGTCAGGGCCATGCGGGCGCCCTTGCGCGCCTCGCTCAGCTGGTACCAGTAACCGATCAGCAGGAAGGAGCTCAGACTGGTCAGCTCCCAGAACACCCACATCAGCAGCAGGTTGTCTGCCATCACGATGCCGAGCATCGCGGTCATGAACAGCATCAGGAAGCTGTAGAGGCGTGCCAGCGAATCCTCGCCCGACAGGTAATAGCGGGAATAGAGGATGATCAGCAGGCCAATGCCGAGAATCAGCAGCACGAACAGCCCCGACAGACCATCGAAGCGCAGCGACAGGTTGAGTCCCAGCTCCGCGATCCAGGGCAGATGGAACTGGGGCACCATGCCCGAGAAGACGTCTCCGAGGTGGAAGACGGCGATACCGAGTGCTAGGGCAGGTGCCACCGCGGTCAGCCAGGCAAGGCGTGCACGGGGCAGGTTTCTGGCCATCAAGGGCACCAGGGCACCGAGTAACGGCAATAGCACGATCAACAGCAGGGTCATGGAAGACTCGCTCCAGTCGTTGTTGTAGTACGTAGTCCGTCATTCGTGGGCAGCGCAGACACAGGCTCAGGGCCGGACTGCCAGCTTCGAGATCGGGAGGCGGAGTTTCGGCCACTGGGTGCCGACAGAATAGGCGAGCGCACTGCAGGTTGCCGCGATGAAGTGCCGGACACACGAGACTCTGTCAGGAAGACGTTCTCATGGAGCCATGCGAGACACGACATGCGTCACGCGGCAGCAAGGGTTGGCAGTGGCTGGCTCAGGCTGCACGGAGGATCTGGCGCGGGTTCAGCGCGTCAATCGCTTCGGGCATGACGTTACCGTCGCAAGGGGCGGATCCGTCAGGAAGGGGAGTCGCACGGCACGGGGTGCCAGCATCCAGGATGGGATGAGGTCCGCAGCGCGTCCCCGGCTGCCCGCAACGGGCAGACGGCGAATATGCCGGGTTGGTGCGGTCATGTCATGTCTTGCGAGCATGGCCGTATTCCTCCTGAAGCCCCTGGATGACAAGTGTGTGTTCGAGTGGAGACACTTGCGCGATCTTGTTGAAAACATTGATGGAACGTGACCTAACCTCTCGAATGTATCACGCACTTGCACCCCTCGCCAGCGCATGCCCGACCCGCCGGAACGCGACATGTACCGTGTGAAGTGTTGTACAAGATGTCAATTTTCTTGTACAAATATTGCACGCCATACGTTCCACGGAGTCATCATGCACGAGGTCGCCAGCATGAATTCGGGCAACGCACCGGAAACCTCTCTGGTGTGGTTGCGTCACGACCTGCGGCTGGAAGACAACCCGCTGTTCGCGCTGCCCCTGTCACGTCGCCCGCATCAGATGCTGGTGATGTATGTCTTCGACCGTCGCTGGCTGACGCCGAGCGACGGCTTGCCACGCTTGGGGCCAGCGCGTCTGCGCCTGCTGTGGCAGAGCCTGATGAATCTGCGTGGCATGCTGTTGCGCCGTGGCAGTGACCTGCTGGTGCGCGTCGGGGACCCCGTCGAGGAAGTGCTGACGCAGGTCGCCCAGCATGATGTCCAGTGTCTGGAGGTCAGTCTCGCCGCCGCGCCGGAAGACAGCCGCGCCTTGCGGCAGCTCTCACGGCGCCTGCCGGCCTCGACCCGGCTCCACTGTCATCCCGCTGACCAGATTGCCTTCGACAGCCAGCTGCTGGATGGCCCGCTGCCGGGCAGACTCCCCCGCGAAGAGACGGCTCGCCTGCGTGTGGCGCATGAAGCGTCCCGCGTTGTAGATGAGCGTGCGACTCCCTCCAGTGATCTCACTCTGCGTGACACAGCCTCTGCTGACACAGGCGCATCAGGCGATCATGACGCCCTGGCGACCTGCGCCGAGCTTGCCTCGCAGGTGCTGCGGGCCAGTGGTGGCGATGATTCTGGAATGGCCGACCTGATGCTGCCGCCTTCCGCTGTGCTGACGCCAACGCCCGGCACCTTGCAGGCACGCCCTCAGCGCGAGGCTTTGCCGACAGGGCTGAACGATGAGCAGTGGCGCGCGCTGTGCGAGGCGCAGTCGCCCTTGCAGGGACTGCCCTATTCCCTGCCGCCGTGGCCCGACTCTGCCTCGCGTGGCTTTCCGCCGCTGGATGCCATCTGTGGCTCGGCGCAAGCCTGGCAGCCGGCGACTGCCAGGCTTGCGGAGCTGCTGGGTGGCGAGGAACCCGCCCGCGCATACCTGTCGACCTTGCTGTGGGGCAAGGCCTGGGCGAAGGGAGATGGCGGCAAGGGCGATGACGACTCGATCGAAGGAGCGTCCTATCAGCGATCGCACTCTGTCGATGGCGAAGGCGCTGGTGTGCCGACGGGGCTGGCACCTCAGCGGGAGGCGGGGAAGACGCTGGACGATATGCAATCGATGGCGCGCCCGGCGGATGCATGGCCACTGGCAGCATGGCTGGCGCTGGGTTGCATCAGTCCGCGCCGCATCCTGCAGGTGCTGGATGCGCGCCGCCGCGAGGCGGGTGATGAGGCGATCAATCAGCAGCTGCTGGCCATCGTGCTGCAGCGTGAGTGCTGGCAGCGCATGCTGCGTGACAAGGATGAGGAGGCTCGCGCGGCCTGGTATGGCGCCGCGTTGCGGGAAGACGCCGCAAATGACGCCGCCTTTGCGCGCTGGAGCGAAGGGCGAACCGGCGATGCCCGGGCCGACAAGGCCATGCAGGTGCTGGTACGTGAAGGCTGGTTGCCGTGGTCCGAGCGCAAGTATCTGGCCGGTGCCTGGCTGGAGGGCGGCGGCGACTGGCGGTTGGGCGCGCGCTGGTTCGAGCGTTGCCTGCTTGATTACGACGCCGCCATCCACTGGGGCGAATGGCGGCATCTGGCGGGCTTCGATGTGTGATCGGACGGTGTCGATATCACGCGAGTCGTCTAGGAAGATCCAGGCCCTGGTGGCACCTCATCTATGACCTGCTTTTATGAACTGGCGCTCTTCAGCCCAGACGTGCCAATAGCGCCGTGACGGCCGTCTCGACGCGCAGGATGCGCTCACCCAGATGTACCCCTTCAAAGCCTGCCGCCATGAATTTCTCGACCTCATAGTCCACGAAGCCGCCTTCCGGGCCGATGGCCAGCATCACCGGCTCGCGGACGGCGCGTGGGCATTCATCCGGCATGCCCGGATGGGCGATGATGCCACGCGGAGGCGTGCCTGATGCTGGCATCATCAGTGCCGGCAGGCGGTCTTCCACGAAGGGTTTGAACAGTTTCTCGTGGGTCACTGTCGGCATGATGGTGTCACGCGCCTGCTCCAGTCCCAGCACCAGATGCTGGCGAATCTTGTCTTCCTTGAGCTCTGGCGATTGCCAATAGCTCTTCTCGACCCGTCGCGTATGCAGCAGGGTGATGTGCTTCACGCCCAATGCCGTGACGTGTTCCAGCGAGCGTGCCAGCATGCGCGGGCGCGGCAGCGCCAGCAGCAGATGCACGTCGAGTGGCGCCGGCGGCTGACGGTCCAGCGTCAGGCTGAATTCGGCGCTGTCCGCGTCCAGTCGCTCCAGACGGCCACGGCCGATCAGGCCGCCCTCCACTCCCAGCGTCATCTCGTCGCCGACGCTGGCACGATGCACCTCACGCAGATGGCGCAGGCGGCGCGGGTCCGTGACACGTGCATGGTCCTGAGCGGTCAGGTCGTCAGCGCCGAGCAAAATCAGATTCATGGCAATACCGGGGCAGTGGAGGGCAGGATGCATCGCTTACAGACAGCGGCAAGCGGGCGTTATTCTAGCATGTCGTGCATGCTGACCCGACGGGGACAGCGTTGGCATGGCGTCAATGGCTGACGCGTGGAGACGCCTTTTCTTGCAGTCCCCCCCCTTGAGTGCACAATGAAGAAAAATCGACAGGAGCCTGACACGTGCGAGTGATCCGCAAATATGCCAATCGGCGCCTATACGACACCGAGCAGAGCCGCTACGTGACCCTGGAAGACCTGCGCAGCCTGGTGCTGGCGGAAGAGGTCTTCAAGGTCGAGGACGCCAAGAGCGGTGAGGACCTCACGCGCACCATCCTGCTGACCATCATCATCGAGCAGGAGCAGGGCGAGGGCGAGGCCGAGGTCTTCTCCAACGAGCTGCTGGAGCAGTTCATCCGCATCTACGCGATGGCCAAGCCATTGCCGCTGGCCGGTTATCTGGAGCAGGGCACGCGCCTGATGATGGAACAGCAGCAGCGCATGCAGGAGCAGTGGTCCCAGGCCATGCGTCACTCGCCGATGGAGATGATGCGCGAGGTCGCCGAAGAGAACCTGCGCTTCTGGCAGCAGGCCATGGGCGCTGGCATGGGCGCTGGCAAGAATGCCTCACGCTCACAGCCGAGTGATGCGGATGCGGCGCCTGATGAGTCGGACACGCCGCCGGACGATGAGCGACGCTGAGTGTGACGCCGTGTCAGATCCAGCTTTCACATAAATTAATCGTGATGTGAAAAGGGGCGCCCCGAGCAGGGCGCCTTTCTGCCATAATGCGCAGCCTGATATTTCCTCGGTAGCTCGCGCCATGCGGGTAGCCCTGATCCTCACTGGCTCATGAAGGTTGAAAAGATGAAGGTCCTGATCATCGGCGGCGGTGGCCGCGAACATGCGCTGGCCTGGAAGGCCGCCCAGTCATCCCGTGTCGAGGAGGTCTTCGTGGCGCCCGGCAATGCGGGTACGGCGCGCGAGTCCAAGCTGACCAATCTGGCGATTGCCGCTGACGATCTCGATGCGCTGGTCGCCTTCGCGCGTGACAACGCCATCGAGCTGACCATCGTCGGCCCGGAAGCGCCGCTGGTGATCGGCGTGGTCGATCGCTTCCGCGAGGCGGGGCTCAAGTGCTTCGGCCCGACGGCCGGTGCCGCCCAGCTGGAAGGCTCCAAGGCCTTCACCAAGGACTTCTTGGCGCGTCACGCCATCCCGACCGGCGACTACGCGACCTTCGCGGAGGTCGATGCGGCGCTTGAGTATCTGGCGGCCCATCCGGCGCCCATCGTCATCAAGGCCGATGGCCTGGCGGCGGGCAAGGGTGTCGTGGTCGCGATGAGCGACGAGGAAGCCCGCGCCGCGGTGCGTGACATGCTCGAGGACAACGCCTTCGGCGATGCCGGCGCACGTGTGGTGATCGAGGAATTCCTCGACGGCGAGGAAGCCAGCTTCATCGTGATGGTCGACGGCGAGAACGTACTGCCGATGGCCACCAGTCAGGATCACAAGCGCGTCGGCGAAGGCGATACCGGCCCCAACACCGGCGGCATGGGGGCCTACTCTCCGGCGCCGGTGGTGACGGCTGACGTTCACCAGCGCGTGATGGACGAGATCATCCTGCCCACCGTGCGTGGCATGGCGGCTGAAGGCCATCCCTATACCGGCTTCCTGTATGCCGGCCTGATGATCGATGCCCAGGGCGCGCCGAAGATCATCGAATACAACTGCCGCTTCGGTGACCCGGAAACCCAGCCGATCATGGTGCGTCTGAAGTCCGATCTGGTCGCGCTGTGTCTGGCCGCCGAAGACGGGCGTCTCGACACCCAGGCCTGCGAGTGGGATTCCCGCGCGGCGGTCGGCGTGGTGCTGGCAGCTGGCGGCTACCCGGCCAGCTACCGCAAGGGCGATGTCATCAGCGGCTTCGACGCTGCCGAAGCGACCGGCTGCAAGGTCTTCCATGCCGGCACCGCCGAGCAGGACGGCCAGGTCGTCACCAGCGGGGGTCGCGTGCTGTGCGTCACCGCACTGGGCGACAGCGTCGCGGCGGCCACCGAGCGTGCCTATGAAGGCGTCGATGCCATCAGCTGGCAGGACATGCTGGTGCGTCGCGACATCGCCTGGCGTGCCATCGCTCGCGAGCGCGGCGATAGCTGAAAGCGCTGAGTCGCACGGGCCATCGCCCCGCGACATGCCTGCTTCACGACAAGACCCGGCCTCAGGCCGGGTCTTGTCGTTGGGGTCTCTCTCGACGCCCTGAGCGCCTACGACCATCGTGTCGGGGTCTGGTCATGTCGGTGTCGGGCATGCGATAACCCTAGTCATCCTATATTCCTTCTTGAGGCTGGCCGGCGTCGAAAGATGGCGTCGCCGTCCGCCCTGAACCCTTTTCCTGTCTCGCCGACAAGGAGTCTGCATGGACCGTATCCGGCTTGAATTTCCGGTTTCCCGCCTGGTACATCGCCACCCGATGACGATTCGGGTCAGCGACATCAACTATGGCCAGCACCTGGGTCACGACAGCGTGGTCAGTCTGGCGCACGAGGCGCGGGGCCAGGCCTGGCAGGCGCTGGGCTTCCCCGAATGGAACATCGATGGGCTGATGAGCATCGTCGCGGATCTCGCCGTGCAGTATCAGGGCGAGGGCAGGCTGGGCGACGCCCTCATGGTGGAAACGGCCATCGACAGCGTGTCCGGCAAGGGGCTTGGTGTCCATCACCGCCTGCTGCGTGTCAGCGATGACGCGGTACTGGCGACGCTGCGCGTCGGGCTGGTGTTCGCTGGCGAGCAGGGGCTGGCGGAACCGAGTGCGCGCGCCAGTGCCGCCATCGAGCAGGCTGTCTCTGCCATGTCGTCCCGGGTAGCCAACTGATGTCGCGGGAATATCCGATCATCGCCGTGACGGGGTCTTCCGGCGCGGGCACCACCACCGTCATGCGCACCTTCGAGCGCATGTTCTCACGTGAGGCGATTCATGCCGCCTACGTGGATGGGGATGCCTTTCACCGTTACACCCGTGACGAGCTGGTGCGCATGTTTCAGGAGGCGCCGGAGCGCAAGCGCGAGCTGTCTCACTTCGCCGTCGAGGCCAACCAGCTGGATCGTCTGGAAGCGCTGTTCGTCGAATATGGCGAGCAGGGCTCCGGCACGCATCGCCACTACATCCATGCCGAAGACAAGCGCATGATCGAGGCCGGCTACAAGGTCGGCACCTTCACCGAATGGCAGTCGCTGCCGGACTGTACGGACCTGCTGTTCTACGAGGGGCTGCATGGCGGGCTGGTGACGCCGGAGCATGACATCGCGCGTCATGTCGATCTGCTGATCGGGGTGGCACCGACCATGAATCTGGAGTGGATCCAGAAGATCGATCGCGACACCAAGCTGCGCGGGCACTCCCAGGAAGCGGTGGTGGACACCATCCTGAGCCGCATGGATGACTACGTGCGCTATATCCAGCCGCAATTCTCACGCACGCACATCAACTTCCAGCGCGTGCCGACGGTGGATACCTCCAACCCCTTCGAGCCGCAGGATATCCCGACGGATGCCGAGTCGATGGTCGTCATCCATTTCCGCGATCCCGGCAGTGTCGACTTCCCGTTCCTGCTCGCGATGATCCAGGGCTCGTTCATGTCGCGCCCGCATACGCTGGTGGTGCCCGGCGCGCTGATGGCACTGGCCATCGAGCTGATCATCACGCCGCTGGTCAAGAGCCTGCTGGCACAGCGGCGGTTTCGCTAGCGGGAGACATGAAGGGCTCTGGGCTCGGGCTGGCTCAGTGCTTGCGGCCCTTGAGGCGTGGCAGGATGCCTTTCTTCCAGATATGCAGGGTGCGATTCAGGCGGCTACTGCGGATCAGCAGGTGCGCCTCGCGGGTGCTCAACGGCAGGCCGAGGGTTCGTTGCTTGAGCTTCAGCGAGTGACGCAGGTCGAAGCGGCGCATCATGCGCGCGAGGGTGGCCGTGCCCGGCAGGCGCGGCAGGCGAATGGCAGAGGTGAAGTCGATCAGGACCGGCACGCCATCGCGCAGCACGATGTTGGAGCCACGGATGTCGTTGTGGGCCATCTGGCGCTGATGGAGTTGCTGCACGACGAGAATCAGCTGCTGACTGAGGCGGGCATCCGTCACGTCATCCAGGGCGGCGTCACTCAGCAACGGTCCTGGGATGTACTCCATCGCCAGCGACAGCGGTGACAGGCGCGCCACGGCGCGGGGGGCGTGTGTCCAGTCGCCCAGACGCTCGAGCATCTTCAGCTCGTGGCGTACCAGCCAGCGTGCCACCAATGCCGCCGGCGTGCCGGCATAGCGGCGATAATCCTTGCAGACCACCGGCTGGCCATTGAGGTGCGTGATATAGACCTCGGCCTTGAGAAAGCCCTTGGCACGCTGCAGGAACTCGCCCGGGACCTGCTCGCCGTCAACACGCGTGATCCTGGGCGCGGCACGCAGTGCCGCCCGCGCCTTCTCGGCGCGCGTGGGCTCAGCGCGATCGACGGCGGGGGCGCCGACAGTGGCCGGTCGTGTCTCGCCGTGAGCACCAAGGCCGGCCTCCAGTTCGTGGTTGGCCTTGCGCAGGGAGGAATCTTGGCGAGTGAACACGAGCATGACGGTCGGCTTCTCGTTAGCGGGATAACAATGATTATCCTACTGCTTTCCTCATTCGCCCACTGGCAGCGGTGAATCAGTCTGTTTCCCTAAAGGCGACATTGCTCTGTTCACAAGCTGGCCCGCGTTTTCCTGCGTCTGCCCTTGGCCTGTTGCCCGGCTGGCGCTACGCTGGCAGGCCACGCTGCCGTGGGTAGCCTCACTTCAAGGGAGAAGGTGTCATGGACTGTCTGTTCTGCAAGATCATCAATCGCGAGATTCCCGCCGATATCGTCTATGAGGATGATGAGGTGCTGGCCTTCAATGACATCAATCCGCAGGCGCCGACCCATGTGTTGATCATCCCCAAGCAGCACATCGCCACGCTCAACGATATCGAGGAGCATCAGCTGGCCACGGTAGGGCGCCTGCAGTACACCGCCGCCAGACTGGCGAAGGACTACGGTTTTGCCGAGGGCGGTTATCGCGTGGTGATGAACTGCAATGAAGATGGCGGCCAGACGGTCTATCATATTCATATGCACCTGATGGGTGGTCGCCGCTTCACATGGCCGGCTGGCTGAGCCGGCATAGAGCAGGCGCCTGTACCGGCGGTTCGCGGGCAGGTAGCGGCTAGCGATAACAAGCGCGCGGCACACAGGCGCATACCGGCAATGTCGTGAAAACGGCATTGCCGGTTTTTCATTGGGGAAGCCACGGCGCAAGGGAGCCGGTCAGGCCTCGCCCGGCGACACTCTGCCCCTTACCGTCGCGGGCTGGCTTGCGTAAGATGGCCTCATTGCTCACGCCGTGCAGGAGTCTTCCCATGCCGCATTCCGATGCCATTTCGGCGCAACGTCATCATAGCCGCGCCGATCAGTTGATCCATCAGTTCGACACCGTACTGCGTACCCTGGTGCCACATGCCGCCCAGCCGTCGCGTCCCTCTCCGGCGGGCGACATCCATGACGAAGCGATCAGCGACGAAGAGCGTCAGCACGCCGCTGGCCTGATGCGCATCAATCACACTGGCGAGGTGTGTGCCCAGGCGCTCTATCAGGGCCAGGGTTTCACGGCGCGTCTGCCCGAAACGCGCACGCAGATGGAGCTGGCCGCTCAGGAAGAGATCGACCACCTGGCCTGGTGCGATGCACGACTCGTCGAGCTGGATGCCAATACCAGCCTGCTCAATCCGCTGTTCTACATGACGAGCTTCGCGCTCGGGGCAGCAGCGGGTGCCATCAACGACAAGGTCAGCCTCGGGTTCGTGGCTGCGACCGAAGAGCTGGTCGGCGAGCACCTGTCGAAGCACCAGCAGACGCTGCCCGAGGGTGATCAGCGCTCACGTGCCGTGTTGCGCCAGATGGAAATCGACGAAGCCCATCATGAGCAGTGGGCGCTGGAAGCCGGTGGTCATCGCTTCCCTGGGCCGCTGAAGAGCGCGATGCGCCTGATGTCCAAGGTGATGACGGCCAGCGTCTATCGGGTGTGATGGTCAGACGCCGGAGCTTGCCTTGGCAGCTTCAGGACGCTGCAACGCACAAAGGCCGCCCCATGGGGCGGCCTTTGTGTTTTGGGCGAACGTCGTGATGATCAATACGAGACGATCATTGCGAGTCGGTCAGTGTGAGACGCTCAGCGGTCTCTGGCGTCAGGGCTTATTCCTTGACCTGATACTCACCGTCCAGCGTCTCGGTGCTGCTGCCGTCTTCACGCGTGGCATCACGCGAGTAGTTCTGGCGGCCACTGGCCTTGTCCTGGGCCTCCTGCATGCGCTGCTGCATCTCGCTCATGCGCTTTTTCATGCGACGGCGGATGAAGGGCAGCATGATGATGCCGAGTACCATCATCACCAGCGCCGCGAACAGGCTGAAGATCATGACCACGCCACCGATCAGCCAGGCGGCGACCAGCTTGAGGCCGGACAGGCCATTGGAGGGGCGTTGGTTGCCTGCATTGGCCTGCCATTGGCGAGCCTGGTTCCACAGAGTGTTGTGCTGTTGGCCTTGCATGTGTCTTCTCCACGATAGAGCCGGGCCGTCAGGCCGGGCGAGGATGACCCGATAGGTGAAAGTGGGTGGTCGGGGATATCGGGTCAGGAAACAGGGGTATTGCCCTCCCGGCGCAACGGGTATTCGTGCTCTGGGCCGGGGGATGGGTAAGTGGGGCTCGATGCGACGCACTTTTGCATGAGGCGCTTGATGGCATCGGGCGGCCGGTTGACTCGTTCAGCATCGAAGTTGGCATCGTTGCCGTCAAGCGGCTTCGGCGTTGATCCAGCGCTGGATGTCGGGTTCAGTCCTCGAACCACTTCAAGGCACGGCGGCTGGACAAGCGGGTCGATCAGTTCACGGCCGGTAATCCGGATTCATGGACACGCTGGCGGCGAGGTTGAAAGCGTTGCCCGGCAGCGGCATGTTCAATGTCATCCGTTGCGGCCTGCCTTGCGCATCGCGCCCGTGAATCTGGATGGCGTGCGCAGCGACTTCGACGCTCTGTACACTCTTGATGCCGTCGACAGCGGCAAAATTCAAGGTCTGGCGCATGCTGTCGCCATCGATGGCCTTGTCGCCGGGCGCGGAATCACTCTGGCGCAGCGCTTCGCTGATGAATTCTCCATCGGCGAGATTGATGGCCAGTTCCATCTGCCACCCATTATGCCCCCAGCCCGTGAACTGAACATGATCGTCGCGGATATCCATCGTGCTGAATTCCATCATGCCCTTGCGACTGGCGTGGATCATCATCTGCGTGAGCAGCTCTGGCGCGAGCCCCTGGGGAGACGCGGCGTCAGAGATATCTGTCGCAGGCTTTCCGGCTGTGCGGGTGGCGGCCGTGTCCAGCGCGCTATCCTCGGCATCATCGCCGAGCGTGGCGTGCGCCTTGCCGTCATCTGAGTGCTCGCTGGTCGAGGGCCCTTTTGCAGAGAGCCCTGCGGTCGAGAGTTCTGCCGCCGACAGCTGATGGCGCACCGGCAGGTCCTCGATGCCATTGGCATAGGCGGGAGCCGAGCCCAGCATCAAGCCGAGTGCGCTGACGCCCAGGCCGTGTCGCCAGTGCTGGACTGCGCGGCTGGCGAGCCAGAAGCGTGACGGGGCGGCGCCTGCGGCCGAGGATGGCGGCTGTCGGGATGCGGAGTCTGATTCACGAACCGGAGCAATACGGGACGCGGCTGATGGGGACATGACACCCTCCTCAAGGATGGCTGGGCATGGCGCTCACTGTGGGCCAGGCGACCTTGCGCGACGCTGAGACGTGAATTCATCTGAGGTTCATTGCCTCCTGTCAGTCTCTGCATCACAGGGTCAGTGGTTGCTCTCGCGTTGGTCCGCGTTGTTCCAACGCAGGTTTGATTGCACATTCCGTTGCTAGATTGAGCGCCACGCGCAAGCGCCCGCCTTGGGCGCACACCAGCCCCGCCGTCATTCACGAGGTTCCTCTTCATGCAGACTCCCCACAAGGCTCAGCCAGACGCCCGTGCAGCGCGTGGCAGTCAATGGCGGCAACGCTATGTCTGGCTGTGCCTCGGGCTCGGGAGCCTGCTGGTCGGAGCACTGGCACTGCCGCCGCATGCGCTGTGTGACAGCGAGCGCTGGCGCAGCCTGCACGACGAAGTCGCCGCCGGACGTGTCATTTCGTTGTCCGAGCTGCTCGATAGCCTCGAGCGCGACTGGCTGGGTCAGGTGGTTGAGGTGGAACTCGAAGAGACGCATGGCGAGCTGATCTATGAGGTCGAGATGCTCGGGCCACAGGGCCAGATGGCCAGATTCACCGTGCGTGCCTCGGATGGCAGTCTGCGTGAGGTGCGCGGCGTCAATCTGGATGCCATGCGTCGCGCTGGCAGCGGTTCCTTGTCTGAGCCCCTGACCAGGCCCCTGCCCGAGACGACCGACGCGCCGCTCGTGACTGACGGCGCCAATGCCGAGGCCGAGAGTCAGTAGGACGAGGCAGGCAGTGCCAGCGCAGGCTGTGACAAGGGCGCCGAGGGTGCCTGGCGGCCCTGAGGAACGGTATGCTAGTGCCATTGTCCATTGCGCCACAGGTAGAACGCCGCTTGCGTCAGGAGCCCGAGAATCGATGAAGATATTGCTGGTTGAAGATGACATGCCGTTGGCCGAAGCGCTGATGGCGCGCCTGGGGGAAGCCGATGTACTGGTCGAGCATGCCACCACCGGGGGAGACGCCGACTTTTTGATCCAGACCGAGAGCTACGATGCCGTAGTGCTGGATCTCGGCCTGCCGGACGGTGATGGCACGCGCTGGCTGGCCCAGTGGCGGGAAGCCGGCATCGAGGTGCCGGTGCTGGTGCTGACCGCGCGCGAGCGCTGGTCTGACAAGGCCGCCGGCTTCTCTGCCGGCGCCGATGATTACGTCACCAAGCCCTTCGAGACCGCCGAGGTCATCTTCCGTCTGCGCGCCTTGGTGCGTCGCTCTCGCGGCCATGCCCACCCCGTGCTCAAGCTGGGTGATCTGGCCTGCGACACCCACGGCGGTACCGTCAGCCTGGCGGGGCGCCCCGTGTCGCTGACCGCTCAGGAGACGCGCCTGCTGATGCACCTGATGCACGCCGTGCCTGGCGTGGTCAGCCGTTCTGAACTGGTCGAGCATGTCTATGACCGCGACCACGAACCCGATTCCAACGTCATCGATGTGCAGATCAGCCGTCTGCGCCGCAAATTGGGTGCCGAGCGCATCGAGACGCTGCGCGGGCGTGGCTATCGTCTGCGTGATCCGGACGCCGAGACACAGACGCCAGCGGATGGCAGCGACGCATGAAGCCACTGTCCGTCGGCCGCCGCTTGCTGGGCGGCTCGCTGGTCATTGCCTTGATCGTCATGCCGCTGACCGGGCTCGGTCTGGCCTGGAGCTTCCGTGACGCCGTGACTACCGCCTTCGACCAGCGCCTGCTGTCGCTGTCGAAGGTGCTGATCGCCGCCATCCAGTTCGACCGCGAGAAGGGCCGCCCCGGCCTGACACGCTCGCTGGGCGACCTGCGCTTCGATCAGGCCTATTCGGGCTGGTACTGGCAGATTTCCGATCGCAACGGCAATGTGCTGACGTCGCGCTCGCTGTGGGACCAACGCCTGCCGCCGCTGGAAGACATGGACAAGGGCGTCATCATCAGTCGTGACCTCAAGGGCCCGCGCCATCAGGTGTTGCGCTCCCTCGAGCGCGATATCCGCCTGCCCGGCCGCAACCAGCCACTGCACGTGATGGTGGCGGCCAGTCGTAGTGAGGTCGACGCCGAGGTCGCGCGCTTCGAGTGGCTGCTGGCGGGCGCGCTGGTCGCGCTGGCATCGCTGTTGGTGTGCGGCTCTGCCGCGCAGATCAGCTGGGGGTTGGCGCCTCTACGGCGCCTGCGGGCTCGCCTCAAGAAGGTCGCCGACGGCGAGGCGGAACGGCTGGAAGAGACCCGCCTGCCGCCGGAACTGACCGAGCTGACCCGCGCCATCAATGCCGTGCTCGAGCGAGATCAGCGCTTGATCGAGCGCGGTCGTGCGGCGGCCGGCAATCTGGCGCATGCCCTCAAGACGCCGGTCAGCGTGCTCAAGGCCCAGTCCGAGCGCTTCGACGGCGAGGACCGTGCGCGGATCGACGCCGAGCTCAAGCGCATCGATGAAGCCGTTCGCCACCACCTGGCGCGTGCCAGTGCCGCGGGTGGCGCGCACCTCAGCGGGCGCATCAGCCTGCGTGAGGCGGCGGGGCCGGTCTTCGAGGGACTCGGGCGCTTGGCGAGCCGGCGTGGCATCACGCTCAGTCTGGCGCTGGAGGACGACGCCAGCGTGCGGGTCGACCCGCAGGATCTGCAGGAAATGGTCGGCAACCTGCTCGAGAACGCCTTGCAGTGGGCTCGTCAGCAGGTGCGCGTCAGCAGCGAGACCCGCGATGGCGGCGTGCTGTTGATCATCGAGGACGATGGCCCCGGCATGAATGAAGAAGAGGGCGCTGCCGCGCTGGGGCGTGGGGCGCGTCTTGATGAAGGGCGCTCCGGTTCCGGTCTGGGGCTGGCGATCGTCGATGATCTGATGGCGCTCTACGGGGGCGAGCTGGCACTGGAGCGCTCCAGTCTGGGCGGCCTGGCGGCACGCGTCTGGCTGCCGAGCTCCCCGCTGGTCGGGGCGCAGCCGAAGGAGTGACAGGGCGCCGCCTCGTTTATCGGCGGTCTTGTCTTGATAGCTCAGCGCTATCACAGCCATCCCGAGAGATGATTGGGCGCGGCTAGGACGACACCGTATTCTGACGGTGTCCGGCTGGCAGCCGGACGGGCTTCGTTTCTGAGTCTCGTCTGCCGCGCCCTGCGGTGATGACGAACTGGCGCTCCTTCGGGAGCGCTTTTTTTTGGCCTGTCATTCGTCGCGCCATGCCTGATCGGCGATGCTCAAGGCGCCAATTGAACGCTGGCGGAGCTAACGGTCACGCTCAGGATCGCATAGGCTGTCAGAGAGTAAGCATCCGTTGCCGGGCGTCAGGAGGTGGTGATGAAGGACATGACAATGTGTGCTCAGCATGGCGATCTGGAGGGCCTGGCACAGGCATTGGCCGCTCCCGATGCGCACGAGCGAGTCAATGACGTGGATTATCGTGGGCGCTCGCCATTGCTGGTCGCGGTGCAGGCCAATCAGCCGGAGGCGGTGGAGGCCCTGCTGGCCGCCGGCGCCGATTGCGAGCAGACCGATGCCCTGCACGACACCCCCCTGCTGGCCGCGGCCGCACTCGGCTATGGCCGCTGCCTGAGCCGGCTGCTGGCGCATGGCGCCTCGGCGACGGTGCTCAATCGCTTCTCTTCCACTGCGCTGATGTCGGCCAGTGAGCGTGGTCATGCCGATATCTGTCGTCAGCTGCTCGAGGAGACCGATGTCGACGTCAATCACCAGAATACGCTCGGCTGGACGGCACTGATCGAGGCCGTGTTGCTGGGGGATGGCGGCGTTGACTATCAACGGGTCGTCGAGCAGCTGCTGGCCCACGGTGCCGACGTCAATCTGGCGGACGCCGAAGGTGTCACGCCGCTGGCGCATGCGCGCTGGCGCCAGTTCGAGGCGCTGAGCGAGAGGCTGGAAGCGGCCGGCGGACATGAGCAGGGCGTGGCCCATGACGTGAGCGACGACGTCCAGGCCCGTACCTCGACACCGCGTCGTGCATGATGGCACCGACCACAAGGAGGCATCGCATGGCGTTGACCTGGGGACTGATCATCATCGGTATCGCCTTGCTGCTGCTCGGCGGCTATCGCTGGCAGCAGGCGCAGTCCTTCGCCCGCAACAGCGCGCAGGTGATGGGCGAGGTCATCAACCACGACCGCACGCTGCACGTCGAAGGGCGTAGCCCGATCCATCTGCCCAAGGGTGGCAAACTCAGCGAGGATGAGGCCCTGGCGATGGCGGGTCTGCCGCCGGGTGGGCGCTTCAATATCGAGTCGATCCAGTATGCGCCCGTGGTGCGCTATCAGGATCAGCGTGATGGCTGGCACGAGATCATCTCGCCACTGGCGGTGCCCTCGCCGACACCCGCCGTGGGGGAGAGCGTGGCGCTGGTCTATCGCCTCGATGCCCCGCATGAGGCCAGCCTGCCGGGGACGCGCGGCTGGCTGATCGGGGTGCCGTTGATTCTCGGCTTCGCACTGTGCGCCGTCGGCCTGCGTCTGCTGTTGCGGGGTGGTGGTGGATGAGTGATTCAGGGGGCGGCGCGACCCGCCGTTATGGTGTCGGCATGCTGGTGCTGTGCTGGGCGCTGATTCTCGCCATGCTGGTGTGGTGGTTTCAGGGCCAGCTTGATGAGCGTACCCGGCCCAATGCCTCGCTGGCTGGCCAGTCGCTGTCATCTGGCGAGCCACTGACGCTGTCGCGCAATCGCTCAGGGCACTTCGTGGCCCCCGGCACGATCAATGATCAACCGGTGACCTTCCTGCTCGATACCGGCGCCACCTACGTCTCGGTGTCCGAAGCGCTGGCCGAGCGCCTGCAGCTGCCACGCGGGCGGGATGCGCGCTTCACTACCGCCAATGGCGTCAGTCACGGTGCCCTGACCACACTGGATACCGTCAGTCTGGCGGGACTCAGCCAGCGCGAGGTGCGCGGGGCCATCGTGCCGGGCATGCACGATGAGGTGGTGCTGCTGGGAATGAGTTTCCTGGGGGAGTTCGATATCAACATGCGCGGTCAGCAGATGACGCTGACGCCGGTGGATGGCGCTGGCGGCGGCCGATAACGCCAGTGGCCGACGCTGACCCAGAGGGCTCCTGACACTCCACCGCTCTGCCAGCAGGCCCCGCAAACGACAACGCCCCGCTCATGATCTCCAGGAGCGGGGCGTTTCACGTCTGGCGTGTCAGAGCAGGTGCTCAGTCTTTTCTGGGCGGCTCGACATGGCCACCGAAGCCGAAGCGCATCGCCGACAGCAGGCGGTTGGCGTAGGTGTTTTCCTTGCGCGAGCTGAAGCGCGAGAACAGCGCATTGGCCAGCACCGGCACCGCGACACCCTGTTCGACGGCGGCATCGACGGTCCAGCGGCCTTCGCCACTGTCGGAGACGGCACCGCTGTAGTGGTCCAGACGCTCGTCACCGGCCAGGGCCTGGGCGGTCAGGTCAAGCAGCCAGGAAGACACCACGCTGCCACGACGCCACACCTCGGCGATATCGGCCAGATTGAGGTCGAAGCGCTGATCTTCCGGCAGGGCGTCGGAGCCCTTGCTCTGCATCAGCTCGAAGCCCTCGGCGTAGGCCTGCATCAGGCCGTACTCGATGCCGTTGTGGACCATCTTCACGTAGTGACCGGCACCGACCGGACCGGCGTGGATGTAGCCGCGCTCGGCGCGTTCATCCGGGGCGTTGCGGCCCTTGGTGCGCTCGAGATCGCCATAGCCCGGGGCGAGGGTATCGAACAGCGGCTCGAGATGCTCGAACACGGCCTTCTCGGCACCGATCATCATGCAGTAGCCGCGCTCCAGGCCCCACACGCCGCCGGAAGTGCCCACATCGACGTAGTTCAGGCCCTTCAGCTTGAGGGCCGTGGCACGGCGGATGTCGTCCTTGTAGAAGGTGTTGCCGCCATCGATGATGGTGTCGCCGGCTTCCATCAGCTCGGCAAGCGTGGCGATGGTCTGCTCGGTGATCTCGCCAGCCGGCAGCATGACCCAGACGGCGCGCGGCGCCTCGAGCTGCTGAACCAGTTCCACGAGGCTATCGACGTGCGTCGCACCGTCGGCAACCAGTGACTGGGCGATTGCCGCGTCACGATCATGGGCGACCACTTCGTGGCCATTGCGCATCAAGCGACGAGCGATATTGCCGCCCATGCGGCCGAGTCCGATGATACCGAGTTGCATGTTCGTTCCTTTCACGTGAAGCCGGGGAGAGTCGGGACGGCGCGAAGCCTACCCTGTGCGGGCGCTGGACGCAAAAACGGGCCATATCAATGACATGGCCCGTTGGGGTGCTCAGCAGAGGCAGGCGTCAGTCGCGTGCCTGTCTCTGGGAGAGGGAGTGATCAGCGATCAATCCCAGCTCAGGGCACCGCCGACCTGATATTCGGTGACGCGCGTCTCGAAGAAGTTCTTCTCCTTGCGCAGGTCGATGATCTCGGACATCCACGGGAACGGGTTCTTGGCGCCCGGGAACTGCTCCTTGAGGCCCAGCTGCGCGAGGCGACGGTTGCAGATGAAGTGGAGGTATTCCTCCATGATGGCCGCGTTCATGCCCAGTACGCCGCGCGGCATGGTGTCACGCGCGTATTCGATCTCGAGCTGGGTGCCTTCCAGAATCATCTGGGTGACTTCGTCCTGGAATTCGGCGGTCCACAGGTGCGGGTTCTCGACCTTGATCTGGTTGATCACGTCGATGCCGAAGTTCAGGTGCATGGACTCGTCACGCAGGATGTACTGGAACTGCTCGGCGACGCCGGTCATCTTGTTGCGACGGCCCATGGACAGGATCTGGGAGAAGCCGCAGTAGAAGAAGATGCCTTCGGTGACGGCGTAGAAGCCGATCAGGTTGCGCAGGAATTCCTGGTCCGCTTCCGGTGTACCGGTGTGGAAGTCGGCACGTGCCAGCGCCTGGGTGTGCTTGAGGCTCCAGGCGGACTTGCGCGCCACGGAGTCCACTTCACGGTACATGTTGAAGACTTCGCCTTCGTCCATGCCCAGTGACTCGATGCAGTACTGGTAGGCGTGGGTGTGGATCGCCTCTTCGAAGGCCTGACGCAGCAGGTACTGGCGGCACTCCGGGTTGGTGATGTTCTTGTAGACGGCCAGCACCAGGTTGTTGGCGACCAGCGAGTCGGCAGTGGAGAAGTAGCCCAGCGAGCGCATCACGATCAGGCGCTCGTCTTCGGTCAGGCCGTCCTGGCTCTTCCACAACGCGATGTCCGCGTTCATGTTCACTTCCTGCGGCATCCAGTGGTTCGCGGAGCCGTCGAGGTACTTCTGCCATGCCCAGTCGTACTTGAAGGGCACCAGCTGGTTGACGTCGGCGCGCGCATTGATCATGCGCTTCTCGTCGACCTGAATGCGCTGGGCACCCATTTCCAGTTCTTCCAGACCCTTGGCCACGTCGAGATCGTCCAGCGCCTGCTGGGCGCGGGCGATGCGCTCGGCATCGCTGATCGCGTAGCCTTCGCTGTTCTCGCTCGCGACGACAGCGTCAGCCGCCGGGGCAGCGGCGGGAGCTTCGGCCTGCGGCGCCGGTTTGGCCGTCGCCGGCTTCTCGGCAGCGGGGGCTTCGTCTTCGTGGAAATCGTCCCAGTTCAACATGTTGCGTTCCTCGTATTCGGTGATGATCACGCGGGCAGTCAGCGTGACGAAAAGGCAGGGGCGGTGCGTTCTACGACGCGAGCGCCATCGAGTGGCGTGGCTCCCACAGGGAGTCAGGCCCGGGCTTGTTTCGAGGGAATGTCAGGAGGCAGTGATTGCGGCAAATCCACAAGACCGAGCGGGGCTCGGTCTTGTGGATTTGCCGCAATCCGCCTGCAAGGTGTGTCCTGGCAGGCGGTGAGTCAGCGTCAGCGGACTCGGGTCTGGCGCAATCGCTTACTGACAGGCCTCACAGCCCAACTCATCGATGTTGCTGGCGGAGGGGGCGCGCTGGCCGCTCTTGCCCTGCAGGAAATCTTCGATGCCGCGCGGTTCCGGCTTGGCTTCCGGTGCCGGGGTCGGCGCGGGAGCCGGTGCCGGAGTCGGTGCATTGCCGACGGCGTTGTGCTTGCTGCGATCGACAGTGGATTTCTCCACGGCGGTCGCACCCAGAGCACGGAGGTAATAGGTGGTCTTGAGGCCACGGAACCATGCCATGCGGTAGGTCACGTCCAGCTTCTTGCCGGACACGCCCTGGATGTACAGGTTCAGGGACTGGGCCTGATCGATCCACTTCTGGCGACGCGAGGCGGCTTCGACGATCCACTTCGGCTCGACTTCGAAGGCGTTGGCGTACAGCGCCTTGAGGTCTTCCGGGATGCGCTCGATCGGCTGCACGCTGCCATCGTAGTACTTGAGGTCGTTGATCATGACCTCGTCCCACAGGCCGCGCGCCTTGAGGTCGTTGACCATGTAGGCGTTGACCACGGTGAACTCGCCAGACAGGTTCGATTTGACGAACAGGTTCTGGTAGGTCGGTTCGATGGACTGCGAGACGCCACAGATGTTGGAGATCGTCGCGGTCGGCGCGATCGCCATCACGTTGGAGTTGCGCATGCCCTGGGTGCGGACCTTCTCGCGGATGTAGTCCCAGTCCTGGGTCTGGCTTTCGTCCATCTCGATGTAGTCGGCGCCACGCTCGGTCTTGAGCTTCTCGATGGAATCGATCGGCAGGATGCCCTGACTCCACAGCGAACCGTCGAAGCTTTCGTAACGACCACGCTCGGCGGCCAGATCACTGGAAGCTTCGATGGCGTGATAGCTGACGAGTTCCATGGATTCGTCGGCGAAGGTCACGGCTTCTTCGGAGGCATAGGCGATGGACTGCGCGTAGAGCGCATCCTGGAAGCCCATGATACCGAGGCCGACCGGGCGGTGACGCATGTTGGAGCGACGTGCCTGCGGTACGGCGTAGTAGTTGATGTCGATGACGTTGTCGAGCATGCGCACGGCGGTGCGCACCGACTTCTTGAGCTTGTCGCCATCCAGCTTGCCGTCGATGACGTGCTGCGCCAGGTTGATCGAGCCCAGGTTGCAGACCGCGATCTCGTCCTCGGAGGTGTTGAGGGTGATCTCGGTGCACAGGTTGGACGAGTGCACGACACCGGCGTGCTGCTGCGGGCTGCGCAGGTTGCACGGGTCCTTGAAGGTGATCCACGGGTGGCCGGTCTCGAACAGCATGGAGAGCATCTTGCGCCACAGATCACGCGCCTTGACGCGCTTGAACAGCTTCAGCTGGCCCTGACGGGTCATCTCCTCGTACTGCTCGTAACGCGCCTGGAAGGCCGCGCCGTACAGGTCGTGGAGGTCCGGGCAGTCGGACGGCGAGAACAGGGTCCACTCGGTGTCATCGAAGACACGCTTCATGAAGAGATCCGGCACCCAGTTGGCGGTGTTCATGTCGTGGGTACGACGACGGTCATCACCGGTGTTCTTGCGCAGGTCGAGGAATTCCTCGACGTCCATGTGCCAGGTTTCCAGATAGGCACAGACGGCGCCCTTGCGCTTGCCACCCTGATTGACGGCAACGGCGGTGTCGTTGACGACCTTCAGGAAGGGCACGACGCCCTGGGACTTGCCGTTGGTGCCCTTGATGTAGGAGCCCAGCGCACGCACCGGCGTCCAGTCATTGCCGAGACCACCCGCCCACTTGGAGAGCATGGCGTTGTCGCGGATGGCGCCGTAGATGCCGTCGAGGGCGTCCGGCACGGTGGTCAGGTAGCAGCTGGACAGCTGGCTGCGACGGGTACCGGCGTTGAACAGCGTCGGCGTGGAAGCCATGTAGTCGAAGCTGGACAGCAGCTCGTAGAACTCGATGGCACGGCCTTCGCGGTCTTCCTCGTTCAGGGACAGGCCCATGGCGACACGCATGAACATGACCTGCGGCAGCTCATAGCGCACGTCGTTCTGGTGCAGGAAGTAGCGGTCGTACAGGGTCTGCAGGCCGAGGTAGGTGAACTGGTTGTCACGCGTGTGATCGATGGCCGCGCCGAGACGCTCCAGATCGAAGGTGGCCAGTTGCTCGTCCAGCTGCTCGAAGGCGATACCGCTCTCGATGTAGGCCTTGAAGGCGACCGGGTAGTGGTCCTTCATCTCGCCGAAGGTGGCCTCGTCAGCGACCTTGAGGAAGCTCAGGGCTTCGCGGCGCAGGTTGTCCTGCAGCAGGCGGGCGGTGACGTAGGTGTAGTTCGGGTCCTTCTCGACCAGCGTACGCGCGGTCATCATCAGCGCGGTGGACACGCCATCGACCGGCACGCCGTCGTACAGATTCTTCAGGGAGTCATCGACGATCTTCTGGGCATCGACGTTGGAAAGCTCTGCGCAGGCATCGAAGACGAGGGTCTCGATACGGCCCAGATCCAGCGGGCGCACGCTGCCGTCGAGGTGCGTGACGTTGATGGTCGGGTGCGGCTTGGCGATGCCTTCGCTCTGGGCGCTGCGGGCACGAGCGTGCTCATCGCGGTACAGCACATAGGCACGGGCGACCTTGTGCTCGCCGGAACGCATCAGCACCAGCTCGACCTGATCCTGGATGTCTTCGATGTGCAGGGTGCCACCGTCAGGCATGCGACGCTGGAAGGCGTCGGTGATCTGGCTGGTCAGCTGCTGAACCAGGTCGCGGATGCGCGAGCTGGACTCGACCTGATCGCCTTCCACGGCGATGAACGCCTTGGAGAGAGCGACGGAGATCTTGCTGGCGTCGAAGGCCGCAACATCGCCATTGCGCTTGATGACGCGCAGGCGCTGGGGGGCAGTCACATCGACTGTCGCCTGATCGGTGCTGAAAGTGGAATCCATGACGCCTTCCTGAATCGTCTGAAGGTGAATCGTTGCCCGTTAGGGCTCGAGGGCAATTCGTATCGGGGCGCAGGCTGAAAATTCCTGCCTGCGCCCGGGGATATTCTGTCGTTGTCAGCCTTGTCGTCGAGAAACTCGATCAGGCTCAGGCGGGGCAATCGGCGCCCGGGCTGAGCCTGATAGCGTTCATGAGACACGGTTCCAGCAGCCTTGCGTGACTGCCTTCCCATACGCTGATTCATGCTTTCGGGGCTTGACAATCGTCGCCATGATCTATGGGTGTCGATGTCGCCAAAACCCTACATATGGGGTGTGAGCTGATTTTGGACACAAGATAGTGTTGTTTGGTGGGGCGTGCAAGTGGATAACTTGTGGGTAAGGTGTGGTTGAAAATCCGGCCTTGCCGCTGGGGGATGTCAAGAGTTCAGGTGTTAAATTTTCTGCGCTCCGTCAATGCAGATGGTGCCTGCGCTGCTGGCGCGTAAACGCCCAAATTGGCGTATCATTCGTGACAAATCACCCTGAAAAGGTTACGACGTGGCACAGGAAAGTAACTGCTTGTGAGCTGCTGGCCACGTTGACCCAACGATGCGGATGGAATGCCCTTGGATACCAATGCGCAAGAACATGTATTGATTGTTGAGGATGACGAGCGTCTGGCGACACTGACGCGCGAATACCTCGAAGCCAACAACTTCCGCGTGAGCGTCGAGAATGAGGGCGCGCGGGCGGTGGACCTGATCATCAGTCTGCGCCCCGACATCGTGATTCTGGACCTGATGCTGCCGGGCGAGGATGGCCTGTCCATCTGTCGCCGCGTGCGGCCTCAGTTCGCCGGGCCGATCCTGATGCTGACGGCGCGTACCGATGACATGGATCAGGTGCTGGGCCTGGAGATGGGCGCCGACGATTACGTGCCCAAGCCGGTGCAGCCGCGTGTATTGCTTGCACGTATTCGGGCCTTGCTGCGTCGCGCCGATGGCCCCGAAGTGGCCGCCGGTGAGACGCGCCTGGTGTTCAATGATCTCGAGATCGACAACGCCACCCGTGAGGCATGGTTGGCGCGCGAGCGCATCGAGCTGACCAGTGCCGAGTTCGACCTGCTGTGGCTGCTGTCCTCGAACGCGGGTCGCGTGCTGACGCGCGAGGAAATCTTCTCTGCGCTGCGCGGCATCAAGTACGACGGCCAGGACCGCTCCATCGACGTGCGTGTCTCGCGCATCCGCCCCAAGATTGGCGATGACCCCAATCATCCTGAGCGGATCAAGACGGTGCGCAGCAAGGGATACCTGTTCGTCAAGGACCTCTAGACGATGCGCCGGGCTCTCTCCGACAGCATCTTCCTGCGTGTCTATGTCGCCTTGCTGGTGGCATTGGTGCTCACGCTGGGCATCGCGCTGGGTGGCTTTCAGCTGACCAACATGGTCCGGCTGGAGGCCTACCAGACGCGTCTGGGCGCGGCGCCGATGCGCTTGCTGGTGAGCCAGATCGCGGCCACGCCGGAGGCTGAGCGCGGGGCCTTCCTCAATCGGACCGCCCGCCTGCTGGATGGGCGGTTGTTGCTGGCACCGGCGGCGGTCTTTGACCTCAGCTGGTGGGAGCAGCGCCGCCTTGAGGCCGGGCGGCCGCTGGTGCGGCCCCATGATGATGCCGGCTGGCAGCTGCTGATGGCGGTGCCGGGCGAAGAGAGAGTACTGGAATTCCGGCTGCTGCATCTCGCGGAGCGGCAGTTGCGCGGGTTGATGGTGTCGCTGCATGACACCCTGCAACCCATGAATGCCGAGCGGCGCAGCGACTTGCTGGCCCAGCTGCAGCAGGCCTCCGGTCTGTCCTTCGCGCTGTTGCCGGACATTCCGCAGAATCTCGATGCACAGCAGGCCAGTCGCCTGGAGGCCGGTCGGGTGGTGCTCAACGTGGCCAGTCACGGTCAGGCGATGGCGCTCTATACTCGACTGGGTGACCGCGCCATGCTCAAGGTCGGGCCCATCCGTGGCTTCGAGACGACACCGCCGGCCTTGATCATCGCCATGATACTAGCGGTCATCAGTCTGCTGGGCGGCGTCATCTATCTGGTGGTGCGTTCACTGGAGGCGCGCCTGACGCGCCTGGAAAAGGCCGCGACCCGCATCGCGGGCGGCTATCTCGATACGCGGGTGCGCATCGAGTCCAATGACTTTCTCGGGCGTCTCGGCATGGCCTTCAATGGCATGGCCGAGCGGGTGCAGGGGTTGCTGGGCGCGCAGCAGGACATGATTCGGGCGGTCTCGCATGAATTGCGCACGCCGGTGGCGCGTATCCGCTTCGCGCTGCAGATGATCGAGGACATGGTCGATGATGATTTCGTCCAGCGTCAGATAAAGGGCGCAGACGGCGACATCGAGGAGCTCGACAAGCTGATCGACGAGATCCTGACCTACGCACGCCTCAACAATGCCGCCGGTATCCAGCTGGACCTCGGCATGGTGGATTGCCGCGAGATCGCGGAGCAGGTCTGCGAGACGCTGGCGCCGCTGCATCCTGAGTTGCTGCTGAGCATCGAAGGCGAGGCGCTGGAGGTCGAGGCCGAGGCACGCTATCTGCAGCGGGCGCTGCAGAATCTGGTCTCCAATGCCTGCCGGCACGCGGATTCCCGGGTACTGGTGCGCATCACCAGTGACCCGCAGGTGGTCAGGCTCGATGTCGAGGACGATGGCCCCGGCATCAACGAGGAAGATCGCAAGAAGGTTTTCAAACCCTTCGCGCGCCTGGATGATTCGCGTACGCGTGCCTCCGGCGGCTACGGGCTGGGGCTCTCCATCGTGCAGAAGATCCTGCATTCCCACGGCGGCAGCGTGGTGGTGGACAAGGGCAGGTCGCTCAAGGGCGCGCGCTTCAGCCTGTTGCTGCCACTGACCTCCAGCCAGCTGGAACGCAAGGCGCCTGTGCCCTTGCCGCCGGTCAAGCCGCCGTCACTCCAGGACGAGCACGCCACCTGATCACGACCGTTTGAGGAATCGGCCATGCGGCAATCTCCCTTGTCACTGCATCCTGACTTGATCGGCGCGTGGCGGCTCGAGCGTTTCTGATATGCCTGGCCGGATGGACGCGAGCTGGAGCCGCTGGGCGAGTGCAAGGGACAGCTGCATTACATGGCCAATGGCTATATGAGCGTGCAGCTGGTGTCCTGTGAGCGTCAGCCTCTGGGGATGGCGCCGACGGATGATCAGCTGGTCGCCGCCTTTCGTGAGGGCTTTGCCTACTGTGGGCGCTGGCAGTGGGACAGTGAGCGGCAGGAGGTCTGCCATCATCTGTCGCTGGCCACGATCGCCGATTGGGATGAAGTCACCCTTGTGCGGCGCGTCACGCTCGAGGGAGACCGCCTGCTGCTGGGGACCGATGCGCCGAATCTGCAGCTGCCCGAAGGGAGATTTCTGACCTGGCTGGAGTGGCATCGATTGGCGACTGTGTGAAGTGATTGTCGAAAAGGCTTGACGTGATCATGGGTTAGCGTGCAATGTAGCTCCTGTTGGATAGCAAGACGCACCACTCAGTCGCCTGTGCTGCTCGGTAAATCGCCTTGAGCGCCCCGAGAAGCCTCGCTGATTTGATGCATGGTTTTGCTTTGCCCACGCTCTTCGGGTAATGCCCGTTATTTCAAACATGCTAATCAGAGAGGAATTTCTCATGGCTACAGGTACAGTTAAGTGGTTCAACGACGCTAAAGGTTTTGGTTTCATCGCTCCGGCTGACGGTGGTGACGATCTGTTCGTTCACTTCTCCGAAGTCCAGGCTGATGGCTTCAAGACCCTGCAGGACGGCCAGCAGGTCTCCTTCGACGTGACCCAGGGCCAGAAAGGCCTGCAGGCAGCCAACGTCAAGGCTATCGACTGATCATCACTCATTGCGGAATGCTTTCCGCTTGAGGTGATAGGCGTCAAGAACCGCCCCAGCTCATGCTGGGGCGGTTCTGTTTGTGCTGAAGAAAAAGTCTTGCGCGCAAGCCGAAGTGATATGGCGCGAACAAGCAGTGATCAGCAGATACACGAAAGCCCCACCAATCGATGCCTTGCGGCCTGTCGAGTGGTGGGGCTTTCGTGTATCTATCCCTCGTAAGCGCTGAGGCTCGGGTATCAGGCAGGCTTCACGCCACTCAGCACCTCGAATGATGTCTCACGGGCGGTACGCAGGAAGTCGTCCATCCACGGCGTGCCGAGCAGGTCTTCTCTGACGGCGGCGTAGAGTGTCGCCCAGACACCGTCGCCCAGCGACAGGCCACGCACGTAATCGCGCGTCAGATACTCGGCCAGCGCCCAGTTGGGGAGCGCCGTGACGCCGCGGCCGCTGGCGACCAGCTGCATCATCATCACCGTCATCTCGGCACTGCGGATCTCGCGTGGGCTCACGTTGGCCGGTTCGAGGAACTGGGTGAAGACGTCCAGGCGATCATGCTCGACCGGATAGATGATCAAGGTCTCGTCGCACAGGTCCTGCGGCTCCACATGGCCCTTGATGGCCAGTGCATGCTGGCGTGCCACGGCCAGCATGACCTCATAGCGGAACAGCGGAATGTACTGGATGCCGGTCATCTCCACCGGGTTGGCGGTGATGACCAGGTCCAGCTGCTCGCGGCCCAATGCCTGCAGGGGAGCGAAGCTGTGGCCCGAGGGGATATCGACTTCAATCTCCGGCCAGTGATCGCGGAAGCGATCCACCGTCGGCATCAGCCACTGAAAACAGCTATGGCACTCGATGGCCATGTGCAGCCGGCCCTGCTCGCTACCCGCCATGCGAGCAATGTCGCGCTCAGCCATGCGGAACTGCGGCAGTACCTGCTCTGCCAGCGACAACAGGCGCTGTCCGGCGCGGGTGAACTCCACGGGGCGCGTCTTGCGGATGAACAGCGGCGCGCCCAGGCGCTCCTCGAGGTCCTTCAGCTGATGGGACAGGGCGGACTGGGTAAGGTGGACACGCTCCGCGGCTTCGACCAGCGAGCCAGCATCACGCAGGGCCAGCAGGGTACGCAGATGGCGCAATTCAAGCATGATGAATGGTGCTCATGTTGAGAGGTTGAGTGAGAAAGGTGCGTTGTGAACGGCAAGTTGAGACAGGCCAGTCGAGACAGGCAAGCCGAGAACGTTAAGTCGAGAACGATAAGTTGAAACTCCTGGTGCAAGCCGCGAGCGGGTCAATCACTCCCGCGTGACTGGATCAGTGGGGGGAGTGGCAGCGGGATTTTCTCCCCGCCAGGCCACCATCGTGGCGCGCGGTTGCCCGAGGGTGCTCATGACACTGTCTCATATTCATGGCGATTCGCGTATCACTCGGGGCGGCGGAACACGAAGGGCGCCGGAGTCAGGTGCCAGGAGGGTGTCATGCAAGGCCGGCAGGGCACGCGCCTTGTACCCTCAGTGCATTCCCATCCCCACAAGCCTCACTGCGCTTGATAGACTTTGGCAGGGTGCGCCAGGAAGGCCGCCGTCTCCGCCTTGAAGTCCAGCCATGCCGCAGTGTCTCGTCGCGAGAGTGCTGCGCTGCATCTTGTCGTCCGACATGCCCAGGGAGGGTTCATCATGTCACGTCACTGCTGTCGTCTTTTTGCCATTTCCCGTGTGTTGCCCCATAGGTGGGCCGCGAGCCTCACGCCAGGGATGATCGCTGTCGGTCGAGCGGGCTTGCGCCTGTCGCCTCTGGCGGTGCCCATGCTGCTGGCCGGATGTACCTCCCTGCCGTGGAGTCAGGATGCCGCGTCAGGGACGGATGCTGGCCAGCCGCCGCTCAAGGTGCCGGCTCCCGCGCAGGACCCGGGCCCCGTGGTGCATGAGGTGGCGAAGAAACCTGCGCCGCCCAGTGCGGAATCGCTGGGCAAGGCCGCTGCGGTGACCTTGCCCTCCAGCTTTCTGCCACCGCCCCGGGCGAGTGAGTATCAGGTGTGGCGCTGTACTCCGGCGCAGGATCTGCTGATGGCCTTCAGCGAAGGCGACGCCGAGGCATCGCATGACTGGTTGCGACTGTGGTCGCGGCGGCATGCCTATACCCTGGAGCGGGTCGTCAGTGCCTCCGGCGAGCGCTATCAGGCCAATGCCGGTGCATCGCCGGCCGAGCAGGCGTCTGGTGATGTGCAGGCGTTGCCCGGTGAAGAGGGGCTGGAGGTGTGGTTCAAGGGTTCCGAGGCGATGCTGCAGAATGCCCGCGGCAATCTGGAATGTGTGCAGGATGATCGGCGCGTGATTCATCCGACGACGCAGAAGCCGCTGTTGGTGGCGCAGGGCAATGAGCCCGGCTGGCAGGTCAGTCTCGACAGCGAGCACAACCTGCTGACGTTGACGGCCATGCAGGGCTTGCTCGAGTCGCCGCACGAGGCGCAGGCATCCGAGCGCTCTGCAGAAACGGAGGCTGGTGCTCGCTCGTCAGGTGTCCAGGTGGTGAAGCTGCCTTATCGGGTCGCCCATGAGGCAAACGATAGCCGTGTGCTCAAGGCGCAACTCCCGGCTGACGGCAAGCAGGGCGAGCCATTGCAGCTGGTGGTCGCGCCGGGCGCCTGCTTCGATTCCATGCAGGGCGCGCCCTATCCACTGACGGCGACCTTGACGATTGCAGGGCAGAAATTGAAGGGCTGTGGCGAGGCGTTCCGTTATCAGTCGGCAGTCGAATAAGGGTGATGACTGACTAATTGTTCGCTTTTTTCGAATGATATGGGCGATTTAAGTCGCTTTTCGTGTGGAATGGTTCATTTATCATGCTGTGCATGCGGATCGGGTCGAACACCGTCGACAGGATCGCGCCTCACTTTCATGGAGACCCTCCACATGTCAAAAGCTTCGCTCAATGTCCTGCTGGTGTCTGCTTCCCTGTTCGCCGACAAGGGCAATTCACGTGCGCTGGCCGCATCCTTCGTCAGTGCGCTCGAGGCCTCCGGGCAGCCATTTCAGCTGACGCATCATGATCTGGTCGAGCGTGACCTGCCGCATCTCGATGGCGCGGAAATGCAGGCCTGGATGACGCCGGCGGATGAGCGTAGCGCCGAGCAACGCAAGCTCGCCGCACTTTCCGATGGTTTTCTGGCCGAGCTGAGAGCGGCAGACCTGCTGGTCGTTGCGGCACCGCTCTACAATCTGGGCCTGCCGACGCAGATGAAGGCGTGGTTCGACCGGGTGCTGCGCGCCGGCGAGACCTTCCGCTATACCGAGAAAGGGCCGGTGGGCCTGCTGGAAGGCAAGCAGGCGCTGGTACTGGCGGCGCGTGGCGGCATGTACGCGGGCACTGAAATGGATTCCCAGACACCACATCTGAAATCCATGCTCGGGCTGATGGGCATCACGGATCAGCACTTCGTGTATGCCGAAGGCCTCAGCATGGGCGATGAGCCCAGGGCCGCCTCGCTGGCCGAGGCCAAGGCTGCCATCGCCAATCAGGTGGAAGCCCTGCAGTTCAGCTGAGAAAAGTGAAAACACGAACGCCATCGCCGCCCGGACAAGGGGCGGCGATGGCGTTCGTGTTTGTGCACAGCCAAAGAGAATCGCTGGCGCCGGTCAGTCGCTGATGCAGATCAGTCGCGGGAGTCGAGCACTTCCAGCGCTCCCTTGAGGCGCGCATGCAGTTCTTCCAGCGGCGGCTGGGCGCCGCCTTGCGGCCAGCCCGCCGTCAACACCACGCCATCGGCACCATAGTCGCTTGCATCCACCGGCACATCGTAGCCGCTCAACCAGTGGCGAACATCGGCTTCATGGGCGAAGCCGACCTTCAGGCGCCTGGGCGTGCGCGGCGTGAAGGTCGTGGTGGGCAGGTGCTCGAGCGCCTCGAGCACCGCGCGGCTGTATGCGCGCGCCAGGCCGCCGGTGCCCAGCTTGATGCCGCCGAAGTAGCGGATCACCACGCAGGCCACCTGGCCGACGCCACTGCCTTCGAGCACCTGATACATCGGCCTGCCAGCAGTGCCGCCCGGCTCGCCATCATCGGAGAAGCCGATGGCATTCTGCTCATTGGGTGCCCCGGCGATGAACGCCGTGCAGTGATGGCGTGCGTTGGGGTGGGCGAGATGCGCCTGAGCCAGCAGCCGCGTCATGCCTTCTGGCGTCGGGGCATGGGCCAGCCAGGCGATGAAGCGGCTCTTCTCGATCTCGATGCTGTGTTCATGATGCGCCTCGGGCGCCAGTGCCGGTATCAGATAGGTCATGGCACCATCTTACCAAAGCGTCGCCCTCAGTGAGTGACGGCATTGCCGCGCACCACGCCCATCACCATGCCCAGCACTTCGATATCGGCATTCTTGAGATAGATGGGGGCCATGCTGTCGTTGGCCGGTTGCAGGCGCACGCCGGTCTTCTCGATATACAGCTTCTTCAGCGTCACTTCCTGCTGGTTGATCATCACCACGGCGGTCTCGCCGTTCTCGGCGCTTTCGCTGCGTTCGATGATGATGATGTCGCCATCATGGATATTGCAGTTGATCATCGAATGGCCGCGCACGCGCAGGGCGTAGGTATTGCGGCGCACCATGCGCGTCGGCACGGCAACAGTACCGCAGTCGGCGATGGCTTCGATGGGCATGCCGGCCGTGATGTTGCCGAGCAGCGGGATATCCATCATGTCGCTGGCGGTGATTTCCTGCCAGGCCTGGTCATTGAGCGGCAGGTTGTGAAGACGCTGAAGGTAGTGCGGAGCGTGAAGACGTGACATGAGCTATCCCCTGATGCCGTGCGGTCGGCGCGGATGGTGCGTCGGCCTGCGGTGCAGCGTGGAGGGTCGTCAGGCTGAGTTCATCTGTCGCCTGCTAGGCTCCGCGAACATGCTGACAACGCGTTGAGCCGACCCGATCAGTCTGTGCCTGCACTCGGCAGGCGTGTGATGAAGGTACTGTATGGATACTGTTTTTGTATACAGTGTCTGCATCATAGCAAGCTCTCGCGAAGTGGCAAGAGGTGAGCGGATCGACCAGCGCCAATCCAGCGAAAGTGTGTCGTATGAATGTGCACCACATGTCGCTGATATATTTCTCGAGTGCTTGACTGCCCGTCATGGCGGGGCTGCGAGGCCAGGCGATCGGCTGCTCGGTGGTCAGTGTCGACCTCAGCTCGTAGAATGGCTCGCAGTGACCCTTTGGGTCTGCTTTTGATGTCGCACTCCGCGACGGCTCAGCCGCGAGAATCCGGGATGCCCAGCCTGCCTGCCAGCGATGAAGTCTGTAGCGCGCCGCCTCTGTTGGCGGTCGTGGCGCTCGGCTGTGAGCGTGATGAGCGCTGGCTGTTCGAGGGGCTGGATCTTTCGCTGCATGCGGGAGAGATCCTGCAGGTCGAGGGCCCCAATGGCAGTGGCAAGACGACCCTGCTCAAGATTCTGTCCGGTCAGTTCCATGACTACGAGGGCGAGGTGCTGTGGCGCGGCCAGCCCACCTCGCGGGTGCGTGACGACTTTCTGGGCTCACTGCTCTATCTGGGTCACCAGCCCGGCATCAAGGGCACCCTGACCGCCTTGGAAAACCTTGCCTGGTATCAGGCGCTGGGCGGTCAACCGCAGGCGAAGGCAGAGGCCCGCCGCGAGCTCGCCTGGGCAGCGCTGGACGCCGTGGGGCTGGCCGGTTTCGAGGATGTGCCTGCCCAGCAGCTGTCCGCCGGTCAGCAGCGGCGTATCGCGCTGGCGCGGCTGCATCTGACGCCACGCCGGCTGTGGGTGCTCGATGAGCCCTTCACCGCCATCGATCGCGACGGCGTTCAGGCGCTGGAGGCACTGCTGCTGGCTCACGCCCAGCGTGGGGGCAGCGTGGTGATGACGACTCATCATCGCTTCTCACAGGCCTCGCGCTTGCGCCGCCTGTGCCTGGGCGCGAAGGAAGGGGAGAAGGCCGAACAGGGTTCAGAGCAGGGCGTGGGCGGGAAAGACACAGCCTCGATACAAGGCGCCTCGGCATGAACCATGAGCTGCTGACGGCATTGCCCGAGGCCCCGCCCACCAGTTCGCTGGCCGGGGCTTTCAAGGCGACCCTCGCGCGCGACCTGCGTCAGGCGCTGCGCCGACGCAGTGAGCTGATCAATCCTCTGGTGTTCTTCGCCCTGGTGATCACGCTGTTTCCGCTGGGCATCTCCCCGGACAAGGCGCTGCTGGCGACGCTGGCGCCGGGCCTGCTGTGGGTGGCGGCATTGCTGGCGACGCTGCTGTCACTGGATGGTCTGTTCCGGCAGGATCTGGAGGACGGCAGTCTCGAGCAACTGCTGCTGACGCCGCAGCCATTGCCGTTGCTGGTGCTGGCCAAGGTAGCGGGCCACTGGCTGCTGACCGGCCTGCCGCTGGCGCTGATGGCGCCCTTGCTGGGCGTGATGCTGGGGCTGCCGAGCGGCGCCTTTGGTGTGTTGATCGCCTCGCTGGCGCTGGGCAGCATGAGTCTGTCATTGATCGGCGCGATCGGTGCGGCGCTCACGGTGGGGCTGCGGCGTGGCGGGGTGCTGCTCTCGCTGATCATCCTGCCGCTGTACATTCCGGTGCTGATCTTCGGTGCCGGCGCCGTACAGAGCGCCGTCAATGGCATGCCCAGCCTGGCCCATCTGGCCATTCTGGGCGCGATGCTGGCGCTGGCCTTGCTGCTGGCGCCGCTTGCCATCGCCGCCGGACTCAGGCTGAGCATCAATGGCTAGCCCGATCAAGAACTGCATGACGCTGCCCGAGCATTCTCGGGCTTTCGCAAGGCTCTTCATTGCCCCTGACAAGAGGCCCGTGTGACCGCCGACTCCGACTCTCCTCAAGCGCCTGCCCGCAAGGTTCGCCCCCGCAAGGGCGGGCTATGGCCGTGGTTGCATCGCATGGGCGCACCGGCGACCTTCTTCGCGGCCAGCCAGCGCTGGCTGCCGTGGCTCTGGGCCCTGGCCATCATCGCGCTGGTGGCCGGCAGTGTCTGGGGGCTGGCCTTCGCGCCCGCCGACTACCAGCAGGGCAACAGCTTCCGCATCATCTATGTGCATGTGCCGGCGGCGATTCTCGCCCAGTCGTGCTTCATGCTGCTGGCGGTGTGCGCGCTGCTCTTCCTGGTGTGGAAGATCAAGCTGGCGGACATGGTCGCCACGGCCGCCGCGCCTGTCGGAGCCCTGATGACGGCGCTGGCACTGTTTTCCGGCTCGGTGTGGGGCATTCCCACCTGGGGCACCTGGTGGATCTGGGATGCCCGGCTGACCTCGATGCTGATCCAGCTGTTCCTGTATCTGGGCGTGATCGTGCTGCGTGGCTCCTTCGCCAGCCGTGACAGCGGTTCGCGTGCGGCCTCGATCCTGGCGCTGGTCGGCATGGTCAACATCCCGATCATCAAGTATTCGGTGGACTGGTGGAGCACACTGCATCAACCGGCCACCTTCACGCTCAGCGAAGCGCCGCCGATGCCGGCCAGCATGTGGATCCCCTTGCTGATGATGGTGATCGGCTTCTACGCCCTGTTCGGCGCGCTGGTGCTGATGCGCACGCGGGTCGAGGTGCTGAGGCGCGAGAGTCGCAAGCAGTGGGTGCGTGATCTGCTGAGTCCGTCTTCGCGTGCGCGCCCCGATGCTGCGGTGGTCGCGGTAGAAGGGGACAAGCCATGAACCTGCCGGGCATCGCTTTCTCGAGTGTCAGCGAGTTCTTCGCCATGGGCGGCCATGCGCTGTATGTGTGGTCGGCCTGGGGGCTGACGGCGGCGTGTCTGGTGGGGCTGGTGATTGCCACGCGGCTGTCGCGTCGCGCGCTGGAGGCGGATATCCGTCGCCGCCTGCGCCGTGACGCTTCCCGTCATTCTTCGCACCCTGCTTCACACCGCGCTTCGCATCGTTCGTCACATCAGGCTTCGCGCCACAGCTCTCGTGATTGAACCTGTTTTCTGCCTCCCGCGGCGGTTGTCCCGCCGGCCGCGAGAGGCTTGACCGTCCCTTGCCCTGATCGAGCCCTGACCATGACTCCCAAACGCAAGCAGCGCCTGTATATCGTCACGGCCATCGTGCTGCTGGCCGCCCTCGCGGTGGGCCTGACCCTCTATGCCCTGCGCGCCAACATCAACGCCTTTTATACCCCGACGCAGATCGCCAGTGGCGAAGCGCCTCAGGGGCGGCAGATCCGTGCGGGCGGCATGGTGCGTGATGGTAGTGTCAGGCGCGACAACGAGACGCTGGATGCCATCTTCACCGTTACGGATTTCGATCATGACGTGACGGTGCATTATCAGGGCATCCTGCCGGACCTGTTCCGTGAAGGGCAGGGCGTGGTGGTGATGGGCACCTTCGATGGTGAGCATCTCGAGGCCAGCGAGGTGCTGGCCAAGCATGACGAGAAGTACATGCCGCCGGAGGTGACCGATGCACTCAAGGCCTCCGGGCGTGATGTGTCTGGTAACAGGACGGGCAACCTGACCAGCGACAGCAGCGCTGCCAAGGCCGCGCTCGATCCGCAGGAGACCCCGTGATGGTGACGCAACTGTTGCCGGAAATCGGCCACTTCGCGCTGATTCTGGGTGCCTGTCTGGCCTGTGTGCAGGCGGTCGTACCGCTGGCGGGGGCCAGTACGCGCCGTCCGCTGTGGATGAGCTTCGCCCAGCCGATGGCCTGGGGGCAGTTCCTGTTCGTGCTGATCGCCTATGCCTGCCTGACCGCGAGCTTCCTGCTGGATGATTTCAGCGTCGCCTACATCGCCAACAACTCCAACAGCCAGTTGCCGTGGTACTTCAAGTTCAGCGCCGTGTGGGGCAGCCATGAGGGCTCGGTGCTGCTGTGGAGCCTGATACTGGCCGGCTGGGGCTTTGCCGTCTCGCTGGGCGCACGCCATCTGCCGCGCGACATGCTGGCACGGGTGCTGGGCATCATGGGGCTGATCTCCACCGGCTTCATGGCCTTCGTGCTGCTGACCTCCAATCCCTTCGCGCGCCTGCTGCCGGACATGCCGGCTGACGGCGCGGACCTCAATCCGCTGCTGCAGGACATCGGGCTGATCATCCATCCGCCGATGCTCTACATGGGCTACGTGGGCTTCTCGGTGGCGTTCGCGTTCGCGATGGCGGCACTGATGGGCGGGCGTCTCGATGCGGCCTGGGCACGCTGGGCGCGCCCCTGGACCAACATCGCCTGGGCCTTCCTCACCGTCGGCATCGCGCTGGGCAGCTGGTGGGCCTACTACGAGCTCGGCTGGGGCGGCTGGTGGTTCTGGGACCCGGTGGAGAACGCCTCCTTGATGCCGTGGCTGGCCGGTACCGCCCTGATCCACTCGCTAGCGGTCACCGAGAAGCGCGGCGCCTTCAAGAGCTGGACGGTACTGCTGTCGATCTTCGCCTTCTCGCTGTCACTGCTGGGCACCTTCCTGGTGCGCTCCGGTGTGCTGACCTCGGTGCACGCCTTCGCCAGCGACCCCGATCGCGGGCTGTTCATTCTCGTACTGCTCGGCATTACCGTCGGTGGCTCGCTGCTGCTGTTCGCGCTGCGCGCGCCGCGCGTGCGTTCGACGCTGGGCTTTCACTGGCTGTCGCGGGATGCCTTCCTGCTGGTCAACAATCTCGTACTGCTGGTGATGATGGTCACCGTGCTGCTGGGCACCCTCTATCCGCTGGTGCTGGACTCGCTGGGGCTGGGCAAGATCTCGGTGGGCCCGCCGTACTTCAATGCGCTGTTCGTGCCGCTGACCACGCTGCTGTGTGCCTTCATGGGCCTCGGGCCGGCCTCGCGCTGGAAGCAGATGCCGGGCCGCGAGCTTATGCGTCGTCTGGCGCTGGCCGGCTGCGCGGCACTCGTCATCGGCGGCCTGCTGCCACTGACGCTGGATATCGAGTGGAGCTTCTCGGTGGCGCTCGGACTGGTCATCGCGCTGTGGGTGGTGCTGCCGTTGCTGCGCGACCTGTGGGACAAGAGTGCCTCGAAGGCGGGGCGCTGGGCGGGGCTCAAGCGCCTCACGCCCAGCTACTGGGGCATGCAGCTGGCGCATCTGGGGCTGGCGGTGACCATCGTCGGCGTGACGCTGGTCTCCAATACCGAGGTCGCCGAGAACGTGCGCATGGTGCAGGGCAAGGAAGTCAGCGTGGGCGGCTATCAGTTCCGCATGACAGAACTTGGCGAATATCGCGGCCCCAACTACCTGTCGGACCGCGCCACGGTGGAAGTCAGCCGTGATGGCAAGGCGGTGACGACACTGCATCCCGAGAAGCGTCTGTTCCTGGCCAGCGGCATGCCGATGACCGAGACCGCGCTCGATGCCGGCTTCACGCGTGACCTCTACGTCGCCATGGGCGAGAAGCTGGATGACGATAGCTGGGCGGTACGCATCCAGGTCAAACCCTTCGTGCGCTGGCTGTGGCTGGGCGCCTTGCTGATGGGGGCGGGCGGTGTGATCGCCGTGCTGGATCGCCGTTATCGCCGCCGTGTCGAGGCCAGCACGGCCTCTGACACCCGCTCCCTCGCCACGCAGGAGGCTCACCCATGAATGTTCGTCGTCTGGTGCTGTTCGTGCCGCTGGTGGTCGTGGTGGGGCTGGGTGCCTTCCTCTACCAGCGCCTCGATGATGACCCCTATGCACGGGACTCCGCGCTGCTGTCGCGGCCCTTCCCCGAATTCTCGCTCAGCACCTTGAGTGAGCCGCAGGCGCGCCTCGATGCTTCGCTGCTCAAGGGGCAGGTCAGCCTCGTCAACGTCTGGGGCGAGTGGTGCCCGACCTGCAAGCACGAGATGCCGCAGCTGCTGGATCTCGCCAGCCGCGGCGTACACATGGTCGGCGTCGACTACAAGGACACCCGCGCCAAGGGCCGCCAGTTCCTGGAGGAATTCGGCAACCCGTTCAGCGTCAATCTGTTCGACCCCGAGGGCTCGCTGGGCTTTGATCTCGGCGTCTATGGGGCACCGGAAACCTTCCTGGTCGATGCCGAGGGTGTGATCCGCTATCACCACACCGGCTACATCCGCCCCGAAGATGTCCGCGACGTCATCCTGCCGACGCTGGAGCGCATTGCGGAGCCCGCGACTGATGCTGCCAGCATGCCCGATGAGGAGGCCAGCTCATGAAATCCGTGCTCAGGAGTTTCGCCATCCCGCTGGTGCAGGCGCTGGTGGTGCTGATGTTTCTTGCCTGGCTGTCAGCCGGCAAGGCGCATGCCGCCATCGAGATGCATCAGTTCGACAACCCGGTGCTGCAGAAGCGCTACGACAGCCTGACCGCCGCGCTGCGCTGCCCCAAGTGTCAGAACCAGGCGATCGGTGACTCGGACTCCCCCATCGCCGGTGACATGCGCCAGAACGTGGCGGACCTGCTCAAGGACGGCCGCAGCGACAGCGAGATCCAGAATTTCATGATCGCGCGCTTCGGCGAGTACGTGCTCTACAACCCGCGCCTCGATGGGCGTACCTGGCTGCTGTGGGGCGGTCCCGCTGTTTTGATTCTGCTCGGTTTGCTGGTCGTGACCCTGATCGTGCGCGCCCGGCGGCGTGCACGTGTGCGTGCGCTGGATGATGATGAGCAGGCGCGCCTGTCGGCACTGCTTGCCACGCACCGCCAGGCCGTTGATGAGCAGACAGGTGATGAGCCGCGCGCAGATGAGCAACCCGGCGCTGGGCAACACACTGCCAAGGAGCGCTCATGATCCTGTTATGGCTGGCGATTGCCGTGCTGTTGATTCCCGCCGGCTGGCTGCTGCTGCTGCCGTTGCGGCGGGCGCGTCGCGTGCATGCCGATCAGCAGGCGTTCGAGGACAATGACAGCCTCGGCGCCGAGAACGTGCGTGTCTATCGGCGTCGACTGGCCTCGCTGGAGCGTGGCCATGCGCGCGGCGAGCTGGATGACACGGCGCTGGCGGAAGGGCGGGTCGAGCTGGAACGCAGCCTGCTGGAAGACGCTGAATCCCTGAAGCGCTCTCCGCTCAAGGCGGCCAGCAGTGGCCGTGTGCTGGTGCCCGTGTTGCTGGTGGCGATGGTGGCGGGCTCGCTTTACTGGTATCAGCGCGAAGGCGCGAGCGGGGACCTGGCGCTGGCGCAGGTGATTGCCGCCACGCCGATCCATGATGCCGCCAGCTTCGAGGCGCGCATCGCCCGGCTGCGCGCCGAGGCCGAGGCCCAGCCCGACAACGCCAAGGTGTGGATGGCGCTGTTCCCGCTCTACCGCGATGCCGGACGTCTCGATGAGGCCATGCAGTCGCTCGAGGCGTTGATCGCGCTCGAGGGCCGAGTACCTGCGCTGATCGCGCAGCTGGCGCAGCTCAAGTTCTTCGCCGCCCAGCGCACCCTGACCGATGAGGTCCAGGCGCTGGTCGATGAAGCACTGGCGGCCGATCCGCGTCAGCCGACGGTACTCGGCCTGCTCGGGATCGAGGCCTTCGATCATGCCCGCTATCCCGAGGCGATCGATTACTGGCGCAAGGCGATTGCCGGCTTCGAGAACCCCGATGCCGCCAAGGCGCTGCGCGAAGGCATCAAGGCCGCGCGCCAGCGCATGGCCAGTGCCGGTGATGTCGATGCCTCGGTCGCCCTGGCCAACTCGGTCGCGCCAGATCAAGGCGCGGCGGCTGATCAGGACAGCAAGGAGGGCGCTGCACGCCTGACGCTCAAGGTGTCACTGGACCCGGCGCTCAAGGCGCAGCTGGCGGCGCTGCCGGTCAGTGCCGAAGCGGCGACCCTGTTCATCGTGGCGCGTGATGGCGAAGGCAAGCTGCCGCCGCTGGCAGTGGTGCGCACCACCGCGGACAAGCTGCCGCTGACGCTCACTCTGTCGGACGACAACGCCATGGCCCCGATGGCGCGGCTCTCGATGGCCGAGCGCGTCACGCTCGTGGCGCGTATCTCCGCTTCCGGGCAGCCGACGGCCCAGCCGGGGGATCTCGAAGGCAAGCTCGAGAATGTCATCGTCACCCGCAGTGCTGACGCCGGCGGCGAGAAAGGCGCTGATGCGACACAGGCACCGCTGGCACTGCGCATCGATCACCGCGTCACTCAGTAAGCCGCGATTGGCCCCCGGCCCGCGCGATGACGGCTTCGTTTGTCATTGCGCCGGTTGGGGCCATCGCTGCTTTTGGGTAGACTGCGCGCTTGTTTTTCGAAAATACCCTCGATGACCGGCTGTCTCGTCGTAAGGACATGTTTACCTTGCGGCGGTGCGGGCTCCTATCGAAAGGCCTGCGACGCCGCGGTATTTCAGGTTTTTCTGCGTCAGAGCTTCTTTCTCTAGAACTTATTTCTTCAGAACTTATTTCTTCAGACCTTCTTTCTCCAGACTCAAGGACGCGCCAGGCGCAATGCGGCTCAAATCGATCAAGCTGGTCGGCTTCAAATCCTTCGTCGATCCGGTCACCGTGCCCTTCGACAGCAACATGACGGCGATTCTCGGCCCCAACGGCTGCGGGAAATCGAATGTCATCGATGCTGTGCGCTGGGTGATGGGCGAGTCCAGCGCCAAGAATCTGCGTGGCGAGTCGATGACGGACGTCATCTTCAATGGCTCCACCGGGCGCAAGCCGGTGGGGCAGGCCTCCATCGAGCTGACCTTCGACAATGCCGATGGCAGCCTCGGGGGCGCCTGGTCCGAGTACGCCGAGATCGCCGTCAAGCGTCTGGTGACGCGCGATGGCCAGTCCGGCTACTTCCTCAATGGCCAGAAATGTCGCCGGCGTGATATCGCCGACGTCTTCCTCGGCACCGGCCTCGGGCCGCGCTCCTACTCCATCATCGGTCAGGGCATGATCTCGCAGCTGATCGAGGCGCGCCCGGATGACCTGCGTAGTACCCTCGAGGAAGCCGCGGGCATCTCCAAGTACAAGGAGCGCCGCCGCGAGACCGAGAACCGCATGAAGCGCACCCAGGAGAACATGGAGCGCCTGGATGACCTGCGTGAGGAGCTCGACAAGCAGCTCGAGCGCCTCAAGCGTCAGGCCGAGGCCGCCAAGCGCTATCAGACCCTCAAACAGGACGAATATCGCCTCAAGGGCGAGCTGGCCGTGTTGCGTCGGCGGGGCCTGCGTGCGCAGCAGCGCGAGCAGCAGTCACGCGTCGCGGAGCTGGAAACCGGCGTCGAGCGCGAGATTCTTGGTCAGCGTCAGTGCGAGAGCCAGCTGGAAGAGCAGCGCTATCAGCACGACGAGCTGGCGGGAGAGCTGGAAACCCATCAGGCCGCTTTCTATGAGACCGGCGCCCAGATCGCGCGCCTCGAGCAGAGTCTTGAGCATGCCCGCACCCGTGAGCAGCAGCTGGCGGCGGATCTCGAGATGGCCAGGCGTGAGCTGAGCGACATCCAGCGCGTCGAGGGTGAGGACGGCGAGCGCCTCGAGATGATCGATGCGCGCCTGGAAGATATCGCCCCGGAACTCGAGCTGGCCCGCGAGACCCTCGAAGGGCTCGAGCTGGCATTGGAGGAGGCCGAAGAGCGCCGCCAGGACAGCCAGAGCGAGTGGGAGCGCTTCAGTCAGGCCGACAACGAATCCCAGCGTGGCGCCGAGCGGGCCCAGAGCGAGATCCAGCAGCTCGAGAATGCCATCGCCGATGCCGAGCGCCAGCGCGAGCGCCGTCGCCAGCAGCTGGCGGAGCTGCCGGATGTCGCCGAGTTGCGTGAAGCCCGCGAGGAGCTGCGCGAGCAGCTCGATGAATTGTCGCTCAGCGGCGAATCGCTGGAGTCGCGTCGCGAGCAGGCCAGTGAAGCCCGTGAGCAGGCCCAGGCTGATCGTCTGGCGCTGGATGGAGAGCGCGATCAGCTGCGCCAGCGTCGCAACGTCTTGCAGGGCGAGAAGGCCTCGCTTGAGGCACTGATCGACGCGGCGCTGCGTGACGACGATGACAGCCTGGCGAGCCACCTGGAGCAGCACGGGCTCGCCGAGACCCCGGCGCTGGCCGAGGGGCTCGAGGTCGCCGAGGGCTGGGAATCGGCCAGTGCCTGGGTGCTGGGCCCCTTCCTCAAGGCGCGCCTGGCGGCGAGCGAGCCGTCGCGTCTGGCCACGCTGATGGATGAGCTGCCCGGCGGCGAGCTGTTGCTGGTCGATGGCACGCCGGCGTCCAGCGCGGCAGACCGACCCGCTGGCACCCTGGCGGCGCAGGTGAGTGGCGCGGATGCCTTGGCCGGCTGGCTGGCCAGCATCCACTGTGTCGAGTCGCAGGCAGCCGCCTGGGCCAGGCGTGATTCTCTGGCCGCGCACGAGAGCGTGCTGACCCCGGACGGCCTGTGGTTGGGGCAGGGCTGGAGCCGCCGTCAGGTGGCCGGTGAACGTGCCGATAGCGTCATCTCCCAGCGGGCGCGCCTCGAGCAGGTCGTGCTGGAACTCGAGTCACTGGATGAGCGTCTCGAGGAGATCGAGACGCGTCTGGCCGTAGCCGCCGAACAGATTGCCGGCGCCGAGCAGCAGCTCGAGCATCTGCGCGTCGAAGAGCGGGAGCTTGGCGAGCGCCAGCGTGAACTCAGTCTCAAGGAGGCCGGCATCGCCAGCCGCCTGGAGCATGTCGATGGCCGCGCTCGTGAGCTGGATGAGGAGCTCGAGCAGCTGGCGGAAACGCGCGAAACTCAGGCCCTGACGCTGGAGGAGGCGCGTGAGCGCTGGCAGCAGGCATTGGAGGCGGTCGAGAACAATGCCAAGTCGCGCGAGTCGCTGGAGCGTTCACGGCGCGAACATCAGGAGGCGCTGGCCGGGCTGCGTGCCCAGCTGGCGCCCGCGCGTGAGCAGGTCAACCGTCTCGACATGGAGCGTCAGCGCCTGACCACCGAGCGTGACGGCATGCAGGGCCAGCGCATGCGAGCCGTCGAGCAGCGCGAGAAGCTCGCCGAGCGCATCGAGATGCTCGAGGCCAGCCGCGAAGAAGCCTCACTGCCGCAGGAAGAAGAGCGCGAAAAGCTCGAGATGCTGCTCGAGACACGTCTGTATCAGGAAACCAAGCTCAACGCCTGTCGTGACAAGACTCATGAATTGGTCGAACAGATGCGTCAGGCGGAACAGTCGCGTCAGACTCATGAGCGCAATCTCGAGGGGATTCGCCAGCGCCTCGAGGAAGGCCGCATGCAGGTGCAGGCGCTGACCCTCAAGGGCGATGCGCAGGACGAGCAGCTGGCGGAACTGGGCTATGACGAGGCGGCGATCGCGCAGCTCGAGGACGAGCTGGACCCCAATGCCACCGAATCGGCCTGGAGCCACAACCTTGAGCAGATCGGCGAACGCATCAAGCGGCTGGGGGCCATCAACCTGGCGGCCATCGAGGAATACGACCAGCAGGCCGAGCGTCGCAACTATCTGGAAGCCCAGCATGCCGAGCTGAGCGAAGCGCTGGAGACCCTCGAGCGCGCCATCCGCAAGATTGATCAGGAAACACGGGTGCGCTTCAAGGACACCTTCGACAAGGTCAATGCCGGAATCCAGGCGCTTTTCCCCAAGATCTTCGGGGGCGGAACCGCATGGTTGACGCTGACTGGTGATGATTTGCTGGAGACGGGAGTCGCGATTATGGCGCGGCCACCGGGCAAGAAAAACTCCACCATTCACCTGCTGTCAGGCGGCGAGAAGGCACTGACGGCACTGGCGCTGGTCTTCGCCATCTTCCAGCTCAATCCGGCCCCGTTCTGCATGCTCGATGAGGTGGATGCACCGCTGGATGATGCCAACGTCGGACGCTATGCAAGGCTGGTGAAGGAGATGTCGGAAAGCGTACAGTTCATCTATATCACCCATAACAAGATCGCCATGGAAGCGGCAGATCGGCTGATGGGTGTCACCATGCAGGAACCCGGCGTCTCGCGCCTTGTCTCTGTAGGGATAGAAGAAGCTGCCGTGCTTGCCGAAGCGTGAGGGAAAAGCCGTTCAGGAGGGCAAGGTCATCCTCCGGCGCGGTAGCCAGTGGCCGCCTTGGCGGCCTAGTTGGCAAGATCGTGTTGCATCTAGAGATCGAAAGCACTACGAGTTTGCGTCATAGTGTCAGTCAGGGATAATTGAAGGGCGATTGCGCAGGTCACCACCACAGGATTGACATTCGAAAAAATGTCCCCTTTTTCTGCAATCGCGCTATGCTGTTCACGTGCATGGTGCCCAAGCAAACAGGCTAATGACCCATGGAATTGAGAGAGTGGCTCATCTTGTTGGGGTTGGTGCTGGTCGCAATCATCGTCGTTGACGGTGTGCGCAGGCTCCAACGTCAACGTCGAGTACCCCGACTGGATCGAGCGGGTATAGAGGATTCCACCGACGATGCGGGCAATCCCGCGGTGGAAGAAGAGGAAGAACGTGACAACTGGGAGCTGCCGAACGGCGGCTACCGGGTGGTTGGCGATTCCGAGACGCATGCCGAAGCCGAGGAAGATGTCGTGCTCGACAATGCGCACGGCATCAAGGCCTCGCGGGTGACTCAGCCGAGTCGTCCGGCGCAGCCCATGGAGCGTCGTGAAGCGCCGGAGCGCAAGGGCTTCGGCGAGCGTGCGGCTGCCTTCGGTGCACGTGCCAGCCAGTCAATGCGCGACGTGACGGCCAGTCTGGGCGCACGGCGTGATGACGAGCACGAGCACGACGATGCGCATCGTGAGCCCGTGCTCGGCAGCGCCTCCAGTGAGCAGGCCGAGACGGCGCGCGAAGACGACTTCCATGAGAAGCCGGTGATCACCGCCGAGGACGACAGCATCAGCGTCTCCTCCACCCAGGCCGATGATCTCGAGCCGATGGCCGAGATCGAGGAAGGTCAGGATGCCAGCACTGAGGCGTCCTCCGCTGGCAAGCCGGCCGATGTCGCCGGCAGTGCTTCCCAGCGCCAGGAACCTTCACTGGAAGCGGCTGCCGATGCCACAGCGCCCGAGGATGATCGTCATCCGCTGGTGCTGCGTGCCGAACGCAATCAGGTCGATGACCAGCTCGCACGTGACACCCTGGCCGATGCCAGTGAAGTCATCATCATCTCGGTGATGGCGCGTGGCGATGAAGGCTTCAGCGGTGAAGACGTGCTGGGCATCTCGCTGGCCTGTGGTCTGCGTCATTCCGAGATGGGGCTGTTCCTGCGCCACGAGGAAGATGACGACGACAGCCCGCTGCAGTTCGCGATGGCCAACGTGGTCAAGCCGGGCATCTTCAAGCCGGCCGAGATGGTGGACAGCCAGCTGGATGGCGTCACCTTCCTGATGCCGCTGCCGGGCGCGGATGACACCTCTGCCGCCTTCGAGACCATGGTCGAGATCGCCATGCTGCTGGTGCGTCGTCTGGGCGGTGAGTTGAAAGACGAGAACCACAGCGTGATGACGGCCCAGACCATCGAGTTCAAGCGCCAGCAGGTGCACGAGTTCGAGCGTCGCAATCGTCTGCATCGCTACCAGGCCAACTGATCGACTCCCCAGCCATTCTCTGAGTCGACCAGTCATGCCAGAACGCCAACGGCGACCTTCGGGTCGCCGTTGGCGTTTGCGTGTCCTGCCGACCTCTTGCAGCCTCTAACGTTCCGGGCCGGCCCCCGACTGTCGCCCGAAGTGCTTGAATGTGTGGCCTGTCGATCACATTGAGTACAATGGCAGCATCAAGGCGACCCCTCCGCCTGCAAGCCTTTGCAAGCTCTTGCAAGTGCGTCAGGTCGGAGGGTTCGCCACCCGTTTTCAGGTCGCTCAGCGCTGCCTTCTGGCAGTGCTGGCGAGCCACTGTTTCGAGTGAGTGTCATGTCAGCCCAGGATGATCTGTTTTCGGCGCCTGCCGATGATTCCAACGCCTCGAGTGCTTCCCGCTCCGCTGAACCGGCCGTGGTGGAAGGCGTGCCTGCCAAGGTGATGGAGGAGGTCGCGCAGCTGCATCGCGAGCTGCTTGAGGCCAGCCACCGCTATTACGTGCTGGATGATCCGACGCTGACCGATGCCGACTACGACACGCGCCTGCGTCGCCTCGAGGCGCTGGAAGCCGAATATCCCCAGCTGATCAGCTCGGAATCACCCACCCAGCGTGTCGGAGCCGCGCCGGCCAGCGGCTTTGAAGAAGTGCAGCATGCGGTACCGATGCTGTCGCTCAACAACGCCTTCGATGACGATGAGCTGCGCGCCTTCGTGCAACGTGCGGCGAAAACGCTGGAGCTGGGAGACGCTCAGGACGCGGGTGACGAGCTGAGCTTCTGCTGCGAGCCCAAGCTCGATGGCCTGGCCGTGTCGCTCATCTACGAGAATGGCGTGCTGGTGCAGGGCGTGACGCGCGGCGATGGCCGCACCGGCGAAGGCATTACCACCAATCTGCGCACCATCCGCTCGATCCCGCTCAAGCTGCGGGGTGATGATCTGCCGGATCTGCTGGAAGTGCGCGGCGAGGTCTACATGAGCCACGCTGGCTTCGAGGCGCTGAACGCGCGCGGCCGCGACGAGGATGGCAAGGTGTTCGCCAACCCGCGCAATGCCGCCGCCGGTAGCCTGCGCCAGCTGGATTCCAACATCGCCGCCTCGCGTCCGCTGGAATTCTGCGCCTATCAGGTCGCGCGGGTGGATGATGCGCTGCTCGCCAGCGAGGCCGGCCAGAATCATTCCGGTCTGATGGCGCTGCTCAACGACTATGGCTTCCGCACCAGCCCGCAGCTTGAGGTGGTGCGCGGTGCTCAGGGCATCATCGACTACACCCGCCGCCTCGGCGAGCAGCGTGATGGCCTCGATCACGACATCGATGGCGCGGTCATCAAGCTCGATGCACTGCGTCTGCAGCGTGAACTGGGCTTCGTGGCGCGCGCACCGCGCTGGGCCATCGCCTACAAGTACCCGGCGCAGGAGCAGGAAACCACCCTGGAAGGCGTTGATTTTCAGGTCGGACGCACTGGCGCGCTGACGCCGGTCGCCCGTCTGGCACCGGTGCAAGTCGCCGGTGTGGTGGTCTCCAATGCCACACTGCACAACATGGACGAGGTGGAACGTCTCGGCGTGCAGATCGGTGACAGCGTCATCATCCGCCGCGCCGGCGATGTCATTCCGCAGGTGGTGCGGGTCGCCAGTGAAGGCGCCAGCCGCGAAGCCATCGTGCTGCCGGACGGCTGCCCGGTATGCGGCTCCGAGATCGAGCGCCTCGAAGGCGAAGTGGTGGCACGCTGCGCGGGCGGACTGATCTGCGCCGCGCAGCGCAAGGAAGCCCTCAAGCACTTCTCCAGTCGCAAGGCGCTGGATGTCGATGGCCTCGGTGAGAAGCTGATCGAGCAGCTGATCGAGCGTGAGCTGGTCAAGACGCCGGCGGACCTGTTCCATCTGGAAGCTGCCACCCTGGCCGAGCTGCCGCGCATGGGCGAGAAGTCCGCCGCCAATCTGGTCGCCTCGCTGGACAAGAGCCGCAACACCACCCTGGCACGTTTCATCTACGCCCTCGGCATTCGGGAAGTCGGTGAAGCCACCGCCGCGAATCTGGCCACGCACTTCGGCACGCTTGAAGCGCTGCGCGCAGCCGATCAAGCCGCGCTGGAGGCAGTGGAAGATGTCGGCCCCATCGTCGCCGCGCATATCCATACCTTCTTCCAGCAGCCGACCAACAACGAGACGCTGGATGCGTTGCTCGCCTGCGGCCTGAGCTGGGAAGAGGTCGAGATCGGTGAGCGTCCCCAGCCGCTGGCAGGCCAGACCTGGGTGCTGACCGGCAGCCTCGACAGCATGACGCGTGATGAAGGCAAGGCGCGCCTGCAGGCGCTGGGCGCCAAGGTGGCGGGCAGTGTCTCGAAGAAGACCGCCGGTGTGGTCGCCGGCGAGGCAGCGGGCAGCAAGCTCGAGAAAGCCATGCAGCTGGGCCTCACGGTGCTGGACGAAGAGACCTTCGTGAAGCGCCTGGCCGAATGGGAATCCGGTGCTGATGCACAGCAGGACAATCCGCAAGACAGTGCGCAAGCCAATGTGCAGGTCAGCGCGCAAGACAGCGCGGGAGAGGATGCATGAGTACGGATACGCTGAACGATGCACCGCAGGCGGCGCCACGCCACCCTGATGATGGACAGGAGCTACCCATGAGCCAGATGCCACTTGATCAGATGGACCCGCGGGACCGCTTCATCGAGGTGCCGCAGACCATGCTGCCCGCCGATACACGGCGCGCCCTGCTGGAAGCCTTCGTCACCCGTCAGGGCTACGACACCACCGATGTCGGCGAAGGCATGGCCGGCTGGGTCGCGGAGCTGGAAGGCCAGCTGTCACGCGGCAAGCTGCTGATTGTCCATGACATCGGCACCGAATCCACCGAGGTGATGACGCTGGAGCAATGGCAGTCCTTCGGTCGCCAGCTGGCGGACGACGAGGAAGAGGGCGACTGAGCCCAGCCAGCGGTCATGCTGTGTTGAGCATGCCCTGATCCTTGCTCTGCCCCTGACCTCGGGGCCGGAAACGACAACGCCCCTGGCACAGGCCAGGGGCGTTGTCGTTCATGAAGCGCCAGTTGTTGCACCAGTTGGTGCGGTTAGTGGCGTCTGGCGATGCGCCGGATCATGCGAACCACATCGGCACGACCAGGCTCGAGATCAGCAGGATCAAGGCCCCGCCCAGGCGCGAGGAAATCTGCGCGAAGGGCATCAGCTGCATGCGATTGGCCGCCGAGAGTACGGCGACGTCACCCGTGCCGCCCATGTTGGCCATGCACAAGCCAGCGGTGATGGCGGACTCGATGGGATAGAAGCCGACCAGCTTGCCCACCAGACCCGCACCGAAGGCGGCACCGGCGACGACACCGAACACGATCACCACGTAGGTGATCGTGATGGCATCGATCACCTGGCCCAGATCGGTATAGGCCACGCCGATGCCGAACAGCAGCGCGAAGGTCCAGTTGCCTGCCACGAACCGGAACCATTGGGCGGCGGCCTGATTGATGTTCTCCGGTACCAGGTTGGCGCACTTGAGTACGGCGACCGCGATGATCATCAGCGCGTAGGGGTGCAGCGGAATGACCTTGCCGAGAATCTGGCTGGCGACGAAGAAGCTCAGGGCAATCACCATGCCGATGCCCAGCTGGGACAGGTCAGGCGTGCTCTTCTCTTCGCGGACATTGACGCCCGGCATCATCTGGCCGCCACCGGTCAGTGACGGGAAGCGCTTGCCAAGCCCGTTGAGCAGCCCGGCAATGATGATGGCGAAGACATTGCCCAGGGCCAGTGCCGGCACCAGGATCGAGATATAGTAGCTGGCCGGTTGCCCCAGCAGCTGCTCGTAGATCTGGCTCATCGGCACGGCGCCGGCGCCCATGCCGCCGCCCATGATGGGCAGGGCGATGACCATGACGGCATCCTTGGGCGAGAAGCCCATGACCCAGCCGACCAGCATCGCGAAGAGCGCCGCGAACAGCACCGAGCACAGCAGTGGCAGCGCGAAGCGGGCCCCGACCTTGACCAGCACGCGGGAGTCCATGCCGAGAATGCTGCCGGTGATCAGCGCCGCGATGTAGAAGTTCAGAAAGCCACCGCCCTTCATGAACTCACTGACATTCGCCGTGACTTCCTGCGGCAGCCAGCCGCTGTAGACCAGCGCTGCGGCACCGAAGATGGCGAGAATGGCGCCGCCACCCAGATAGCTGTTGATGATCGGCAGGCGGTCGCCCAGAAAGCCCAGCAGCTCCCCGAAAATCATCATGACCAGCAGCGCGCCGATCATGCCCGCAGGCAGGGTGTCGGTGGCGATGGCGGCAATCAGGACCAGGAAGGACAGGGCGAAGATCGGCAGTGACATGCCGAAGATGCGCGTCTTCTGCCAGGGGGACTCTGCGGCAGGCGTGGCCGTGGCGGTCTGCGAGGAATGTGTCATGCATGCTCCTTGTCCTGCACTCTGTCGTTGCAGGACCTGTTGTCATGCCCGGACGCGTTGGCGTGGCATCGCGGGATCGTTTGGGGCGGGGAAGGGACATCATGTTCGCGCACTGGATGCGCGTCACAGGGAGCTTACGGTGTGGCTCCCGAGGGCCAAGTTTTGCGAATTAAAGAAAGCCTTTTGAAACTTATGAAAGCGCCGGCTGCCGCTCGCCCATGCGCCGGGCCGAATGGCCATGCCACCAAGGGGGCACATGGCTTGTCCGGCGTGTTGCGGCATTCCCAACCCGGACTGAGCGCGCTGACCTCATTGCTCGCCGCCGGCATGGTGATCGTCAGCCTGCTGGTCGCGGCCTGGCTCTTCAGTGCCCAGCTGGAGCGGACCCAGCGCGAGATTCAGGGCCAGCGCATTGCCGCTCTTGCCCAACGCATCGCGCGTCTGCCCGAGGTGCGTTCTGCCCTGAGCGAGGCCAGCTCACCGCAGGCTGCGCCTCCTGTCGCGGACAGCCGCCTGGCGGCACGCATCGAGCGACTGCGTCAGGAGAATGCCGTCGACTTCATCGTGGTGATGCGCCCGGATGGCTTGCGGCTCAGTCACCCGGACCCCGCACGCATCGGGCAGCCATTCCAGGGTGGCGACGAACAGCGTGCGCTTGCCGGTGCCTCCTACCTCTCCGAATCCCGCGGCACGCTCGGCGAAAGCCTGCGCAGCTTCGTTCCGGTCATGGCGAATGCGTCCAAGGGCGATGAGCGCGCCGTCGTCGGTGCGGTGGCCATCGGTATCACGCTGGATTCCCTGGGGCGGCGTCTGGCCGATGAGAAGCGCCAGCTGCTGCTCGGACTGGGTGTGTTGATGCTGTTCGGCACGCTGGGCGCACTGGGACTTGCGCGCTATCTGCGCAGACAGCTCAAGGGACTGGAACCGGCGGCCATCGCGCGGCTGGTGGAGGAGCATCAGGCGGTGCTGGCCAGCCTGGAAGAGGGCATCATCGTGGTCGACCCCGAGGGGCGAATCACGCTGGTGAATGCCGCGGCGCGCGAGTTGTTGGGGGCCTTGCCGACGCTGGGCGAGCGCCTTGATGGCTGGCTGCCCGACACCGGCATGCGTGAGTGCCTTGTTGCGCGCCAGCCGGTGAGCGAGCAGGAAGAGGCCCGACTGCGCCAGGTGACTCACGGCGGGCGGCGATTGCTGGTGCGTTGCCAGCGAGTGCATGATGGCGAGCTGCTGATGGGCGGCGTGCTGGTACTGCGCGAGCACGACCGCATGCAGCGCCTCGCCGAGGAGCTGACCGGCGTCCGCCGTCAGGCGGAGTCACTGCGCGCCGCGCGCCATGAGTTCCGCAACCGGCTGCATGTGCTGTCGGGCCTGACGCAGATGCAGGACCTCGCCGGTCTGCGCGATTATCTTGCGTTGCTGGTGGAGCGGGAGTTGCCGGCGGATGCCGCAGCCGCCGAGCGCATCGCGGACCCTCTGCTGGCAGGTCTTCTGATCGGCAAGCACAGCGAGGCTCGCGAGCGTGGCATCACGCTGGCGGTCGAGCTGGAGATCGAGTGCCATCATGGCCGCTGCGCTGAGTGGGGAATGTCACAGGACGAGGGCGCTCAGGCCGAGTTTCCGGTACTGGAGCGTAGCTTGAGTCATGATCTGGTCAGCGTGATCGGCAATCTGCTCGACAATGCCTTCGAAGCGCTGGAGGAGGTGGGCGCTGACGCTCACGCCCCGTCTGTGACCCTGGGGTTGATGCTGGAATCACTGGACGCGTCGGCAGAGGCGCAGTTGTCGATCAGCGTGGCGGACAACGGCCCCGGCATGCCGACGGAGCTGAGGCAGACGGCACGCATGGCGGGGGTGAGCAGTCATGGGGAAGGCCGCGGGCTGGGCCTGTCGCTGGTACAGGAAATCGTGACCGCGCGCGAGGGAGAATGGCACCTCTATGCGCCCTCGGGCGGCGGTACCCTGGTCGAGCTGACCCTGCCTTGCCGACTGCTGACTGGCGCGGCGCCCTGATAGGGGGCCGCGCATCACGGGATGGCGCTGCGGCCGGAATTTGCACAATGAAGGAGCCAGAGCGCATGCGTGTGCTGATAGTCGAAGACGACCCCATGGTCATGCGTCTCAATGTCGAATACCTCAGTCGCATCGACGGCATGCGCCTGGTGGCCCAGTGCGAGGATGTCGCGACGGCACTCGACGTGCTGGCGCAGGAAGCGGTGGACCTGGTGCTGCTGGATGTCTACCTGCGCAGCCGCAGCGGGCTGGAAGTGTTGCGATGGCTGAGGCGCCACGCCGCCCCCGATATCCAGGTGATCCTGATCACCGCCGCCAGTGAGGCGGACACGGTGCGCAGCGCACATGCGCTCGGGGTGTGCGATTACCTGGTCAAACCCTTCAGCTTCGCCCGTTTTCAGCAGGCGTTGGCACTGGCGCGTCGCGGGCGCCAGCAGCTGGAGAGCCTAGAGGGTGAAGTCAGCCAGCAACAACTGGACCAGCTCTTCGGCGTGCAAGGGCTGGTCAGCGGCGCTGCGGGCGCGGTACCCGAGGGGCGCCTGCCCAAGGGCGTGACGGCGGCGTCACTTGCCTTGGTGGCCAGTGCCATCATGGCGCTGCCGCGCGAGGAAGGCAGCTTCACCAGTGAGGCGTTGCTGCCTGCCACCGGCATGTCGCGAGTGACCATCCGCAAGTACCTGCGCCATCTCGCGGCCTGCGGCATGCTCAGCGAGGCCTTCCACTACGGTCAGATCGGCCGGCCATCCTTCACCTATCAGGTCATCGACCGTCAGGCCCTGTCCAGACAGTGCCGTCAGGCCTGAGTGATACCGACCTCTCAACGCCGCTGGACGATATCGCGGATCAGGCGACGCCCCGGGTGCAGGTGCTCGGCCAGTTCGCGTTCCAGCGGCAGCGGCTCGCCACACAGTTGCGAGGCGATCAGTTCGGCGCACAGCGGGGCGGTGGTGAAGCCGCGTGAGCCGTGTGCGGTGGAGAGCCACAGGCCGGGCAGGTGGGCGCCGCTCGACTGCGGCACGCGCTTTTTCGCATCGAAAGCCATGGCGGCGTAGTCCCCACGCCATTGCGCGGCATCCGGTGCCGGGCCGGCCAGCGGGCTCTTGTCCGGGCTGGCGGCGCGCCAGGCGACACGTCCCTGCCAGTCATCGTCTTCCAGCCTGACGCCACGCGCCTGCTCCCAGGCGGCGACGAAGGCGGGCAGGGCACTGCGCAGCTCCGCGACATTGGCGGCGTGGTCCGCCTCGCGGACCGCATCATCCTCATCGCGCGGGGCGAAGGTCGCGCCGAAGCTGAGCGTCACGCTGCCATCGGCGTGGCGCTGATAGGGCGAGACATAGCCACCGGCGCAGACCACGCTGTCGAGCGCGGGCAGGTGCGCGGCGTGTTCCGGCGCTACCGTGATCTCGCTGACCTGGCCGCGAATCGGCTGCAGCGGCAGGTGTGCGAGCGGCTCGGGCAGATTAGTCTGCTCCCCCAGCGCGACAATCAGTTGATCGACTTCCATGCAGCTGCCGTCGCTGATCTGCAGCTGCCAGCGTGGCTCGCCGTTGCCAGTAGCCCCGCTTTCCTTGGCCTCCAGCGACTGAATGGCCTCGATGCGCGCCTGCAGGAAGCGGATGCCCGGGGTGGCGGCAAGATGCTGGCAGAGTGCGCTGGGGCGCACCCAGCCGGCGACCGGATAGAAGAGGCCGTCGAAGGCGATCTCGCTGCCGGCGATTCGGCTGGCCTCACTGGCGCTGACCGGCTTGAGCAGCGCCTCGGGCAGCGGGTGATTGTCGAGGAAGCGCTGCTGGCGCTTGCGCTCACGTTCACTGGTGGCCAGCTGCAGCACGCCGCTGGCGGACCACAGGGTCTGCTTAGGGTCGAGGCTTGCCAGCCAGCGCCGGCTGTACTGCAGCGCGGCCAGCTGGAAGCGACTGGCGGGATTGGTCTCGGCGGCCAGCTTGACGTAGAGCGCACCCTGGCGATTGCCGGAGGCGCGTGCGCCGGGGGCTTCGGCATCGATCAGCGTGACCTGCACGCCGCGCCGCGCCAGCGCCTCGGCGCAGCTGGTGCCGGCGATACCGGCGCCGAGTACCGCGACATGCGTCTCGCGAGCGATCGGCGCGGGCTGCGGGGGCTGGGTCCAGGGCTGCTCACGACGCAGCGGATGAAGGGCGCCACGCACCGCGTGCTCCTGCATGGGGGCATGGCCGGATGCGGGTGAGGCATCAAGCCCCATCAGTTCGGCGCGCGCGGCGGCGGTCGGTTCGTCCAGCTCGCCGCAGATCATCTCGCGCTTCATGCCGTGGCCGGGCACCTTGCGCCACACGAAGCCTGCCGCGCGCAGGCCACGCCGCACGAAGCCCGCGGCGGTGAAGGTGGCGAAGGTCGCCGTGGGGCGCGAGACACCCGCCATGGCCGCGAACAGCTCGGGTGACCACATCTGCGGATTCTTCGACGGCGAGAAGCCATCGAGGAACCAGGCATCCACGCCACCTTCCAGGCGCGACAGGCGCTCCACCGCATCGCCGAAGTGCAGGTCCAGGGTGATGCGCTCATCCAGCCACAGGCGGTGCACGCCGAGGACGGCAGCGGGCCATTGAGCGACCAGCGGCTTCGCCAGTGAGGCGAGATCCGGCCAGGCGGACAGCGCCCGCTCGAGATCCGCGGCACGCATCGGGTGCTTTTCCACCGAGACGACATGCAGGCGCGCCTCGGCGGGCGCCGTTGCCAGAAAGCGCTGGGCGGCGCACAGGATGTTGAGGCCGGTGCCGAAGCCGGTCTCGCCGATCACGAAGGGGCGCGCTTCCCGCCAGTCACGGAAGCGCTCGCTCAGCCGGTTGCTGTCGAGGAAGACGTGCACGGTCTCGGCGCGGCCATCGTGGATCGAGAAGTACACATCGCCGTAATCGGTGGCCTGTGGCGCGGTGTCGTCCCACTCGAGCTGTGCCTCCTCCAATGCCGCCAGTGGTGCCAGTGGCACGTCCGGCACTACGCCGGGCGCCGTGACCGGCTCGATCGCGCTCGGTGGCGTTGTGGCAGGCTTGCGTGCCGCGGTGGCCGGGGCTTGCTGCGGCGAAGTCTTCCGGGCTGACGAGGCGGCCTGATCAGGAGCTGACTGGCCGGGAGCGGGCTGGCGGGGGGAGGAAGGGTGGTCGTTCACGGGCATTCCTGGCAGGAGGTCGAGCGGGAGAGCAGCACAGCGAGACAGCGGCAGAGCAAGGCCTGCAACGCAGACGACGGACAGCCAGGCTGTCCGTCGTCTGTGAGAAACCGCCGGTCAGATGACCGGTCGGGCGCAGGGCTAGGGCAGGGTCTGCTTGAAGGGCTTCACTTCGGCGCTTTCATAGACACCGGCGATGACGAAGGGATCGGCATCGGCCCACTTCTGGGCGTCTTCGAGGGAATCGAACTCGGCGATGATGACGCTGCCGCTGAAGCCGGCTTCGCCCGGAGCTTCGCTGTCGATGGCAGGGTTGGGGCCGGCGATGACCAGACGACCGGCGGCGTGCAGCGCCTCCAGACGTGCCAGATGCGGCGGACGCGCCGCCATGCGTGCTTCGAGGCTACCTTCGACGTCCTGACAGACAATGGAGTAGAGCATCACGAATCATCCTTTTGAGAATTGGTCGAGGAAGCGTTCTCTTCCTGAGGGGCCTGCACCATGTGACGGGACAGGTAGACGCCCTGAACGATGACGAACAGCAGTGTCAGACCGAGCATGCCGAACAGCTTGAAGTCGACCCAGATGTCTTCCGAATAGTGACTGAAGACGTAGATGTTGAGGCCGCCCATGGCGAGGAAGAATACCACCCAGGCCAGATTGAGGCGGTGCCAGATGGGGCGCGGCAGCTGAATCGCCTTTTCCATCATGCGCTCCACCAGCGGCTTGCCACCGAACAGCGGCGACAGCAGGAAGGCGACGGCGAACAGCCAGTTGACCACGGTGGGCTTCCACTGGATGAAGGAGCTGTTGCCGAACAGCACGGTCGCGCCACCCAGCACGACGACCAGCGCCAGGGTGACCAGCTGCATCTTCTCGACGCGCTTGTGGCGCCAGTAGATGTACAGCACCTGCGCAAGGGTCGCGGGAATCAACACGGCGGTAGCCATGATCATGTCGCCAGTCATCTTGTAGACGGCGAAGAAGATCACGATCGGCAGAAAGTCGAGCAACATCTTCATGGGTAATGCGCACTCCTGAACACGACGACGCAGCCGTCGGGAAGGCAAGGGCCTGTGCGAGTGGTATCCTGTCTGACACCAGCGGCGCACCCCTGCCTGCATGTGCTCATTCTGCCGCCATTGCTGCCTGCTGACAAAGCCCCTGTGTGTCCGGGCGCGCATCGCAGCCAATACTGCCCGACGTCTGGCCCGCTGGATCGCCTGCATCTCAGGCATCGCGTGGCACAGACGTTCATCCCGAGAGGTTCCCCGTGTCCGACGTCCCGTCCGACTCTTCGCCGATTTCCGCAACCCGCAAGCCGATCGAGTTTCGCCCGCTGCCGGAGCGCTTCGATTCCGATATCGAGGTGCCGGACATCGACCTGCACATGCATTCCACCGCCTCCGATGGCGGCATGGCACCGACAGAGCTGGTGGCGCTGGCCGCGCGGCGCGGTCTGTCACGCATGTCTCTGACCGATCACGACAGCATGGAAGGCATCTTTGAGGCCCAGCAGGCCGCCCGCGCCGAGGGGATCTCGTTGCTGCCCGGCTGTGAGCTGTCGGTCCGCTGGCGCAACCAGACCATCCACATCGTGGCGTTGATGCCCGAGGGCGCCGGCGATGCGCTGAGTGCCGGTCTCAAGCAGCAGCACGAGGCGCGTGAACGCCGCAGCCACGAGATCGCCACGCGCATGGAAAAGCTCGGGCTCGAGAATGCCTTCGAGCGCGCCCGTGAGCAGGCCACGCTGAGTGGCTCAGGCGACCGCCCGCTGTCACGCCCGGATTTCGCCCGCGCGCTGGTCGAGGCCGGGATTGCACGCAACCTGCAGGACGCCTTCAAGCGGCACCTTGGCGCGGGTCAGAAAGGCGACGTCAAGGCGCACTGGCCGGAGATGGAAGAGGCGGTAGGCTGGGTGCGTGCCGATGGCGGTATCGCCGTGATGGCGCACCCGATGCGCTACAAGCTGACGCGCACCAAGCGTGGCGAGCTGCTGCGTGACTTCATTGCCGCCGGTGGCGAAGGCGCGGAACTGGTCAGCGGCTTCCAGAATATCGATCGCGCGCGTGACCTGGCGCGTCAGCTCGATGAGCTGGGCCTCTACGCCTCCGTCGGCAGTGACTTCCACTTCCCCGGCGGCCCGCTGGCGCCCGGCAGCATGAGTCCGCCGCCCCGCACCAAGGTGCCGCCCGTGTGGTGTCATCCACGCATCGCGCCCTTTTTTGCGGCCGACGCTGCCTCCATGTGATATCAAGAGATCACCGTGACGCCAGTCCGCCTGCCGGGCTGGCGCCCAGACGCAAGGAGCACCGCATGGGACAGTTCTTCCAGATTCATCCCGAAAATCCCCAGAAACGCCTCATCGATCAGGCCGTTGCCATCATCCAGCAGGGTGGCGTGATTGCCTATCCGACCGACTCCGGCTACGCGCTGGGTTGCCATCTGGGCGAGAAGAAGGCCATCGAGCGCATCAAGCGCCTGCGTCAGCTGGACGACAAGCACAACTTCACCCTGGTGTGTTCTGACCTCTCGGAAATCGGCACCTACGCCAAGGTCGACAACGCCATCTTCCGTCTGCTCAAGAGTCACACCCCGGGCGCCTATACCTTCATCCTGCAGGCGACTTCCGAGGTGCCGCGCCTGCTGCTGCACCCCAAGCGTCGCTCCATCGGCGTGCGCGTGCCGGACCACGCCATCACCCACGCCCTGCTGGAAACCCATCGCGAACCGCTGATGAGCGTGACGCTGATTCCGCCGGGCGAGGAACTGCCGATGACGGACGCCGAAGAGATTCGCGAGCGCTTCGGACACGCGCTGGATCTGGTCATCGACGGCGGCGCCTGCAGCTTCGAGACCACCAGTGTGGTGGACCTGCGCGAGCTGCCGCCGGTGATCGTGCGCGAAGGGCGCGGCGATATCTCGAGCTTCACGGAGTGATCGCGACAGCGTAGCGCTTCACGGCGCTGACATCGTCTTGCCATACGAAGACGCCCCCGGACCTTGCGGTCGCGGGGGCGTTGTCATTTCTGAGGCGTAGTCATTTCCGAGGCGTTGTCGTGTGCTGAGTGATTCTCGGCTTCGTCAGCTGCGGTCGCGGTCGGGAGGCCCGCTCTCGGGAGGCCCGCTATCGGGAGATTCTGGCTGATCGTCCGATGGCGTCTCTGCGTCAGGCGCAGATTCGGGCTCCGGTTCTGTCTCAGGTTCAGGCTCCGGTTCCGGTTCGCGCGGGTCGCGGGTATCCTCGTCCAGCCAGGTGCCGCAGAACTTGCAGTACTTGGCGTTGCGATCATGGCCTTCACGACCACAGCCCGGGCAGGCTTCGTCGCTGGTCTGCTGCATGCGCAGGCCGTTGAGAACCTCGGCCGAGAATACCCCGGTGGGCACGGCGAGAATCGAGTAGCCGAGAATCATCATCAGCGCCGAGATGAACTGCCCCAGTGGCGTGATGGGCGCGATGTCGCCATAGCCCACCGTCGTCAGCGTCACCACGCCCCAGTAGAGCGCCTTGGGGATGGAGGTGAAGCCGGCCTCGGGCGGCTCGATCAGATAGATCAGGGCGCCGAACACCGTGACGATGCTGAGCACGGTGATGAAGAACAGCAGGATCTTGCGCCGGCTGCGCGTCATGGCCTCGACCAGCATGCGGCCCTCGCCGACGAAGGCCATCAGGCGCAGCACGCGGAACAGACGCAGCACACGCAGTACGCGCACCACCAGCAGGGCCTGGGCGCCCGGTATCAGCAGCGACAGCCAGGTTGGGGCAATCGACAGCAGGTCGAGCACGCCGTAGAAGCCCTTGGCCCAGGTGCCGGGATGCTTCAGGCAGTAGAGGCGGACGGCGTATTCCAGCGTGAAGATGATCGTGAAGCCCCATTCCATGATGCGGAACAGCTCGCCGTATTGCGCATTCAGCGAGGGCACGCTGTCGAGCATCACCACGGCGACACTGGCGAAGATCATCAGGATCAGGCCGATATCGAAGGCCTTGGCCGCCTTGGTATCGGATTCGAAGATCCAGTGGAACAGCCGCGCGCGCAGGCGGCCTGTCGCGGGCTCGTAGTCGCTGGGGTGCGAGGGTGTCGCTGGGGGGCTTTGCGGCGTGCTGCCATATTCATTGGCAGGGCCCTGGCGTTCAGGCATGCAGGCTTCCTTGACGGGCGTGACGACGCCGGATGAATGTCAGGGCGTATCGGGGATGTCTCAGTATGACCTTCAGTGACTGCCCAGCCGCCAGGCGCTAGACCACTGCCCGGCCGTTGTCCATCAGCCAGTGGTCTAGCGCCTGGCGGCTGGGCAGTCAGTGTCGTTTTGAGGTTCAGCCGCGCAGCGTCGCGAGCAGTGACAGGCTGTGCTGGCCGAAGTCGCGAGTCGCCCAGTCCTGTGAGGCGTCGCCGTCGCTGCTTTCCAGCGCCTCGACCAGCGCCACCGCGTGGATATGGCCGGGATGCTGGCTGGCGGCCAGCCGTGATGCGAGGGCCGACAGGGCGGCCAGCGCATGCGCGTGCCACTTGAGGTCGTCTTTCGCCTGGCGGTCGGCGTGCGCATCGAGCGCATCGATGGCGGCGGACAGCAGCGCGCCGGGGTCAGCGGTATCCAGCGTCTTCTCATGCCATTCGCCATCCCGCAGCGCCGCGCCGCGCTTGGCCTTGCTGGCATCCGCCGGGCGCAGTGCCAGGCGGCTGGCCAGTGAATCCGCCAGCTGCCAGAGCACGCCTTCTCTCACCTCGGGGGCGAGTGCTTCGCCGCCGGTCAGCTCGAGCTCGATCTCCTGGATGGCCACTTCGCGACCACTGGCCTTCACCGCGCCCAGGTCCAGCGCCATCTCAACGCCGACGGTGACCTGTTCACCGCTCACATTCTTGTCGCTGCGTGTCGCCTTGACGTCGATCTGCCAGGCATGACGCTCGAAATCGGTGCTGAAGCTGGGCGCGAGCGCACTCAGCAGCTGCTCGCGGGCGCCGTCTTCCAGCGCCTGCAAGGGCGGCAGGCCACGCAGGCCGTCGAGGTCGAGGCCGGTCTGGCCCTCGGGCAGCTCCCACTCCCATTCGCCGCGAGAATGCAGTCCGCCATGGCTCTCGCCGCTGGTCTTGAGCGTCTGGCGCAGGGCGCCCGTGCTGTCGGCATCCTCACCGCTCTGGCGCAGACGCAGCGCCATGCGCGCGCGCTCCAGCGCATGCTCGGGGGTGTCGAAGTAGGTGTTGGCCAGCCAGCGCCGCCTGGGGACGACCGTTGCCAGTTCTGCAATGCTCGCCAGTGTCTCCAGGATGGCATCGCGATCAATGACGGGTTGAGACAGTGCCAGTTTGAGTTCGATTTCCTGCGCCATGATGGGCACTCCCTGTACGGATGAAAGAAGACAGATGCTGACGGATGAGGATGACAGCGGCGCCAGGACCGCAGAGCCTTCGGCAAGCGTGGTGCATGGTGACGAAGGCTCGTGTGTCTCATGCTCGCGCCTGGCCCGCGGCAAGGCAAGCACGGGGAGGGCGGAAGGGCATGCGGGATATCGGCCTGTCGGCAGAATCACACTTATATGACAGCATGATGACATTGAAGTGACAGCAATTGCCTGTCGTCACGTCCTTGGTTATATTAAGAACAGTGGATAAAGCCAGCGACCACGGGTCCTGCCGCTACATGACAATCTCTCTTCTGGAATCCTTCGTGTTCCCCCGAACTGCCGCTGTTGTTGCGTAAATGACAACAGCATGGCGGTATCATGACGTTACGATGAAAGTTATGTGATCGTCACAAAGGCTTTGCTACACTCCGCGCGTCAATCCTTAACGCCGACGGCCACTATGGTAACGACCAACCCTTTCTCTTCGATGTTCGGGCGCTCGCCTTTCAAGGCGCTGCACACCCACATCATCAAGACCGACGAGTGCGCCCAGCACTTGCTGACCTTCTTCGACGCCTGCGAGCAGGGTGATTGGGAGCAGGCAGCCAGCATTCGCAAGACCATCAGCGGGCTGGAGCGTGAAGCGGACGAGTTGAAGACGCAGCTGCGTCTCAACCTGCCCAACTCGCTGTTCCTGCCGGTCTCGCGCTCCGACCTTCTCGAGCTGATCCATGTCCAGGATTCCATCGCGAATGTCACCAAGGACATCGCCGGGATCATGCTGGGTCGTCATATGCAGATACCCACCGCACTGGTGCCCGCCATGCGTGAGTATCTCAAGACTGCGGTCGAATCGGTCTGCCAGGCGCGTCGTGCGTTGGGTGAACTGGAAGACCTCGTCGAGTCCGGTTTCGGGCGCAACATGAGCGAGCTGGTCGACAAGCTGATCAACGAGCTGCATGAGCTCGAGAAGCAGTCCGACGAACAGCAGATCGCCATCCGCCAGACCCTGTTCTCGCTGGAAGCTAGCCTCCCGCCCGTCGATGTGATCTTCCTCTACAAGATCATCGATTGGGTCGGCGATGTGGCTGACCAAGCGGAAAAGGTCGGTACCCGACTGCAGATCCTGATGGCGCGCTGAGCGCCATCAGGACGTCCTGCCATCTGTCCAAGAGTCTTCTATGTCCATCATTGCTCAATACGGCGATGTGCTCGTCATTCTTGCCTGTCTGTTCGGTTTCTTCATGGCATGGGGTGTGGGTGCGAATGACGTCGCCAATGCCATGGGAACCTCGGTAGGTTCCAAGGCGATCACCATCAAGCAGGCGATCATCATCGCCGTGATCTTCGAATTCCTCGGTGCCTGGCTTGCCGGTGGTGAGGTGACTGACACCATCCGCAAGGGCATCATCGACCCGTCACTGCTGATCGAGAATCCACAGTTCCTGGTCTACGGCATGCTGGCCTCGCTGCTGGCCGCCGGTATCTGGCTGCTGATCGCTTCCATGAAGGGCTGGCCGGTCTCGACCACCCACTCCATCGTCGGCGCCATTGTCGGCTTCTCCGCTGCGGGTCTGGGCGTGGATGCCGTCGAATGGACCAAGGTCGGTCAGATCGCGGCCTCCTGGCTGGTCTCGCCGCTGCTGGCGGGCTCCATCGCCTTCGTGCTGTTCAAGTCCGTGCAGACGCTGATCTTCGACAACGAAGACCCGTTCGCGGCCGCCAAGCGCTACGTGCCGATGTACATGTTCCTGGTCGGCTTCATCATCTCGATGGTGACCATGGTCAAGGGCCTCAAGCATGTCGGCCTGCACCTGAGCTTCGAATCCAGCCTGCTGCTGGCCGTCGTCATCGGCGCCATCGTGATGGGTATCGGCGTGCTGATGGAGCGCAAGGTCGCGCGTTCACGCCTCAAGGAGAAGAATCGCGCCACCGGTGACGACTTCGACTTCAGCGGCGTCGAGAAGGTATTCGGCCTGCTGATGATGTTCACCGCCTGTGCGATGGCCTTCGCCCACGGCTCCAACGACGTGGCTAATGCGGTCGGTCCGCTGGCGGCCATCATCAGCGTCGTCGACTCTGCCGGTCAGATCGGCGCCAAGGCGAGCATGCCGTGGTGGGTCCTCGTGCTGGGTGGCGGCGGTATCGTCGTCGGCCTGGTCACCTATGGTCGTCGCGTCATTGCCACTGTCGGCACCGGCATTACCGAGCTGACGCCGTCACGCGGCTTCGCGGCCACGCTGGCCGCCGCCTCGACCGTCGTGCTGGCCTCCGGCACCGGCCTGCCGATCTCCACCACCCACACCCTCGTCGGTGCGGTGCTGGGGGTGGGCCTGGCACGCGGCATGGCAGCGCTCAACCTGCGCGTGATCGGCACCATCGTGATGTCCTGGCTGATCACTCTGCCGGCCGGCGCGATCCTGTCGATCCTGTTCTTCTTCATGTTCAAGGGCATGTTCGGCTAAGCCGACGCATGATCCAGAGCTGAATTGGAAAAACGAGAAAGGCGACCTTCGGGTCGCCTTTCTCGTATCTGACACATGGATGTCAGGGGCACCGCTCGCCGTGCAGGCTGCGGCGCTGATATGATGATTCATGGGCATGCCTGACATGCCATTTTCCCTCTCTCCTGCCCGGAGCTGGCTCTTGAACACGCGTTTCCCCTTCGCGGACTGGTTTCGCAACTCCTCTCCCTATATCAATGCCCATCGCGGCCGCACCTTCGTCATTCTGATCGAGGGCGATGCCCTGTCCTCATCACGACGAACGCAGTTGATACAGGATCTGGCGTTGCTGCATACCCTCGGCGTGAAGCTGGTGGTGGTGTTCGGGGTGCGTCCGCAGGTGGCCGAGGCGTTGCAGGCTGCCGGCATCGAGGCGGACCGCCATCAGGGCCGCTGGGTGGTGACGCGCGAGATTCTCGGCCATCTGGAGCAGCAGGTCGCCACGCTGCGTCTGCGCCTTGAGGCGAGTCTGTCCCAGGGGCTGCCCAATACGCCGCTGCATGGCGTGGAGCTCTCCGCCGTCTCCGGCAATCTGGTGATGGCCAAGCCGCTGGGGGTGCGTCATGGCGTCGACTTCCTGCATGGTGGCGAGGTGCGCCGCGTGCGCAGCGAGGCGATCCAGGGGCTGCTCTCGCAGCAGGCCATCGTCGTGCTGCCGCCGCTGGGCTACTCCAGCACCGGCGAGGTGTTCGATCTGGACGCCGCTGAGGTCGCCGAACACGCCGCCGTGGCGCTGGCCGCTGACAAGCTGATCCTGCTTGGCGAAGGGGAGGGCCTGTTCGGCGAAGACGGCGAGCTGCTGCGTCAGCTCAATCCGGAGGAAGCCGCGGTGATGGCGCCGCCCCGCGATGACGACAGCGAGCTGTCGCGCCACCTGGCCGCTGCCTGTGGCGCCGCACGTCGCGGCGTCGGGCGCACTCACCTGTTGAGCTGGCGCGACCGTGACGCCCTGCTGGGCGAGCTGTTCACCCGTGACGGCATCGGCACCATGATCACGCGTCAGGGCTATGAGCAGCTGCGCAAGGCGCGGCTCGAGGATGTCGGTGGCCTGCTGGCGCTGCTGGGGCCGCTGGAGCAGCGTGGCATCCTGGTGGCCCGCTCGCGGGAGCGTCTCGAACATGAGATCGACGACTATGTGGTGCTGGAACGCGATGGCATGATCATCGGGTGTGCGGCACTGCATCTCAGCCGTGACGCCGCCATGGGCGAGCTGGCCTGCGTGGCCGTGCATGATGACTATCGCCGCGGACAGCGCGGCGAGCAGCTGCTGGCCGAGATCGAGCTGCGCGCGCGTCGCGCCGGCGTCGAGCGTCTGTATGCGCTGACGACCCATACCGTCCACTGGTTCATCGAGCACGGTTTCGTGTCGGCCGGTCTGCAAGACCTGCCGCCCATGCGTCGCGAGGCCTACAACTCGGCGCGCAACTCCAAGGTATTGCTCAAGTCGCTCTAGTCACACCTCGCTTGCCTGCCAGTGTGAATCGCCCAGAGAACACCCGCTGATGACCCCCTGAATGAGGGCTGATCAGCGGGTGTTCTTGCGTAGGTGTCGCAGTTTTCCCCCACCCCTTGCGGGATTGTCTTGCAAAGGAGACGTTTCAAGGTGTTGATTCAAAAGGGAAAAATAGCATGCCCCGTATATGTGTTGGCAAATCGCGACGAATCGGCCAGTAAAACACGACTCTGTGTGCCGTCCTGGGCAACATTGGCATGCCTGTCGTCGTAATATCCATTTCAAGTCATTGTTTTGTAATGTGTTTTCGCGTTTATGGCACGCCTTTGGCAATAGGTACCGTGAGCAAGAGATATGAGGTGCATCACCGGCCCTTTCTCTGGCCTTCCAGCGATGACGGTACTCACTACCCTGTGCGCTCCGTGATCGCTGACAGGCCAAGCGTCTGCTCCACGCGATGTGTGACTTCAGGTTGCGATGAGACAGGTACGGCCCCTGGTGGGCATGGACAGTATCTTGAGGGCAAGGACGCCCGGGCAAGGATGCCCGAAACCGATGCGGTAGCCGGCAAGATTGGCTGCCGTCATCCCCGAATTGACGATCGAGGCGGGCAAGTCGGCAAGCCATCCGACTCGATCATCCACATTGCGATGTGTTGCCCCTTGCTTCACATCCGATAGGGAGCGCGGACGCTGTCCGGCGTGAACGTCAACTGACCTGGAACGACCACCAGGTGACGTTCTTTTCTCCCGGGACTGACAGGCAGACCACCTGTCAGACCCGCCAATCACGTGGTGCCTCTGGTCTCCAGGTACCAGAGGCACCACGTGATGACTGACCCTTCAGTTCCCTGCGTACTTGGGGCCGGCTATGCCGGCCCTCTTTTTTTGTGCGTCTAGCGCTGAATGGCCAACAATTTCATGCGAAACGTTGCCAATGGGGCGGTTTGTCTCGTGGCGGCGTAATGATTTGAATAAGAGTCATATTTATTAACGAACTGGCAACCGCGATGGACGCTGGTGAACTCTGGTATTCTAGGAAGACGTGATTCGATGATGACCACCCCTTTCTTGCATAGAGTTCTTTCCATGGCCTCCACAGTGTCACGACGCTGGCGTCCCCGCTCGCTGCCGCAGCTGGTTCTGATGGCATTTCTGGTGGTGATGCTGCCGATTGGCGTGCTCATGTTTCAAGCAGGGCAGGCGCTGTCGGAGTTGTCGGAACTGGCGGATGTCAGTGCCCGTCAGGCCGTCGACCAGACCCGCCGCGCCCGCACGCTGACCAATCTCGCCGTCGAGATGGAGCGTAGCGCCCGCCAGTACGCCGTGCTGGAAAATCCCGATCTGATGAAGATCTACGCCGACAAGGCCAACAGCTTCCGCACCTTGCTGGATGAGCAGGCGCGCCTGTTGGGCGAGGGCGATCCTCGCGTCAGCGAGTTGAAGGCGACGCTGTCACAGCTCGAGCGCATGCCCGAGATGAGCGTCGACCAGGTCAGTCGCCATCTGGAAGACTTCGGGCCCTTCTCGATCCAGGCCAGCGGCCTGCTCAACTCCACGCGTGAACTCGTCGATGCGCGTATCGAAGGCATCCGCGCCCGCGCCTCCCAGGTCAAGAATCAGCTGTGGTGGCAGACCGCCGCGCTGGTCTCCATCAGTCTGCTGTTGATGCTGTTCTTCACCTGGCTGATCATCCGTCCCATCCGGCAGCTGGAGCGCCGCATCAATGGCCTGGGCAGCGGCACCGACAGCGAGCGACCCATCGTCATCAAGGGGCCGGCGGAGCTGGTGCAGCTGGGCGAGCGCCTCAACTGGCTGTCGACGCGTCTGGATGAGCTCGAGGAGCAGAAGCAGCAGTTCCTGCGTCACATGTCGCATGAGCTCAAGACCCCGCTGGCCAGCATCCGCGAAGGCACCGGCCTGCTGATCGACGAGGTCGCCGGGCCGCTGAGCCCTCACCAGACCGAGATTCTTGGCCTGCTGGATGACTCCAGCAAGGAATTGCAGAAGCTGATCGAGCAACTCCTCGACTACAATCTGCTGCAGCACAATCAGGGCCTCGAACAGAGCCGCTTCGATGTGCATGAAGTGTTCAAGGAAGTGCTGGCGAAACATCGCCTGGCACTGGAAAAGAAGGGCATGCGCGTGCATCTTCCGCCTGCCAGCCTCAGTTGGGAGGCGGACAGGCCGCGTACCGGGCGTATTCTCGACAACCTGATCTCCAATGCCATCGCCTACGGCGAAGACAGTGGCGACCTGTGGTTGAGAGCCCGCAAGGAGCGCCGCAAGCTGATCATCGAAGTCGCCAACAGCGGGGAACCCATCGCCGCCCAGGACCGTGACCACCTGTTCAAGCCCTTCTATCAGGGCGCGGTGAAGCGCAAGGGGCCACTCAAGGGCTCGGGCATCGGTCTCTCGGTCGCCGCTGACAGCGCCCGCGCCCAATTTGGTCAATTGGCGCTGGTGGATGACCCCAAGGCGGATGTCTGCTTCCGGCTGACATTGCCGACACCGAGTCGCTCGCTGACATCAGGGGAAGGCAGTGAGCATGAACCGCAGGCAGACAGGGATGCCGCCGGAGCGGATCAGCAGTCCACACCACATGAAATGGCGTCATTGAACGCCATCAAGCACGCAAGGAACTGAAGTGATGAAGGGTCAACGACTACTGATGCGCCTGGCTGCAGGCGTGTTGCTCAGTACGCTTAGCGCCTGTGGCGCCCTGACCAATATCACCATGCCGGGCAGCGAGCCGGAAGTGGTCAGCCCGAGTGTGCGGGAGAGCTGCTACGGCGCCGGCGACCTGCCGGACTTCACCGGCGAGGACTGCCTGCTGGATGAATGGGTCGCCTTCGCGCTGCAGGCCCAGCGTGGCAACAGCGGCTGGCGTGAAAGCACCCTGTTGCAGCTGGAAGGCAACCGCCACGACCGTCGTCTCGCGCGTGCCATCGTGCTCAGCTGGGGCGATGAATCGGGCTGGGAACTGGCCTCCGACCTCTACAAGGCGGACCTGCCCACCGCCCCGAGCCGCCTGCAGCCGCTGCTTCGTCAGTGGCTCAATGGCCTCGAGGAGCGTCGCGGTCTGATCGCCGAGCGTGACAAGAATGACGGTGCCCGTCGCAAGCTCAGCGCCGAGAACGCCCAGCTGACCAAGAAGCTGGAAGCCTTGACGGCCATCGAAGAATCAATCAATTCGCGCCGCCAGAGCACGCCCTGAACCCTCAGCGGCAGACTCTGGCCACGACCCTGTCACTCAATCCCCGCGATTGCATGACGCAAGACTGTGCGGCCCCGACGTCGATGTCCCAGGCCCTCGGGTGTCGCAAGGAGAGTTAGTGTGAAATACGCACAAGCGCATATTCTGCTCGTCGATGATGATGCGAGCCTGCTCAAGCTGCTCGGCATGCGTCTCGAAAGCCGTGGCTTCAAGGTCACGACGGCCAGCAGTGGCCGCGAGGCGCTCAGCCGTCTCGAAGCCGCACGTCCAGACCTGGTCCTGTCCGACCTGCGCATGGATGAAATGGATGGCATGGCCCTGTTCGGTGAGCTGCAGAAGCGTCAGCCGGGTATGCCCGTCATCCTGCTGACCGCACACGGCTCCATCCCTGATGCCGTCAGTGCCACCCGCCAGGGCGTGTTCAGCTTCCTGACCAAGCCGGTCGACAAGGACGAGCTGTTCGCCGCCATCGATGAGGCGCTGGCCCAGGCGCCGCCCGTAAAGGAGGGTGACGATGCCTGGCGCGCTGGCATCATCACTCGCTCCCCGCAGATGGAGCAGATTCTCGAGCAGGCGCGCATGGTGGCGGCATCCGATGTCAGCGTGCTGGTCACCGGCCCGTCCGGTTCGGGCAAGGAGCTGATGGCCAAGGCCATCCACAACGCCAGCCCGCGCGCCTCGCGTCCCTTCGTCGCCATCAACTGTGGCGCGCTGCCGGAGCAGCTGCTGGAAAGCGAGCTGTTCGGTCACGCCAAGGGCTCGTTCACCGGCGCGGTCAGTGCCCATCAGGGCCTGTTCCAGGCGGCGGACGGCGGCACCCTGTTCCTCGATGAGATCGGCGACATGCCGCTGGCGCTGCAGGTCAAGCTGCTGCGTGCCCTGCAGGAGCGTCAGATTCGCCCGCTGGGCTCCACCACCTCGGTGCCCATCGACGTGCGCATCATCTCCGCCACGCACCGCAATCTCGACAAGGCGATGCATGACGGCGATTTCCGCGAAGACCTCTACTACCGCCTCAACGTGGTCAATCTGAAGCTGCCCGCCCTGCGCGAGCGTGCCGAGGATGTGCCGCTGCTGGCCAAGTATCTGATCAGCCAGGCCGCCGCGCGCCACAAGCCGTTCGTGAAGGGCTTCTCGCCGGAAGCGCTCAACCTGCTGGCCTCCAGTGCCTGGCCGGGCAACGTGCGTCAGCTGGTCAACGTGGTCGAGCAGTGTGTCGCGCTGACCAGCTCCTCGATGATTCCGGAAGCGCTGGTCTCCCAGGCGCTGGCCGCGGAAGAGAACGCCTTGCCGTCCTTCTCCGAGGCGCGTGCCGGTTTCGAGCGCAGCTACCTGATCAAGGTGCTGAAGATCACCGAAGGCAACGTGACCCAGGCGGCGCGTATCGCCGGACGTAACCGCACCGACTTCTACAAGCTGCTGGGACGTCATGACCTGGAGCCGGGCGTGTTCAAGCCGGGCGCCGAGCAGGGTCCGCCTGACTTTTGATCTAACGCGTCCGAAGCCACGCGAAGGGCATGAGGTCAAAAGCGGCCCGGCGCCACGCGAAGGTCGTAAGGCCAAAAGTGGCCCGGTGTGTCGGACGTGAAGCGCCCAAGAAAAAGCCCCGTTACCTGTTCAGGTAGCGGGGCTTTTTTCGTCTTGTTCTCGTCTTGTTCTCGTCTTGTTCTCGTCAGTCCGAGGCAAGACAGGGCTCAGGGGCGCGGCTTGTAGCGGCGTTTGACCTCGACGGCCAGGCGGCCTTCGCCGAGGCGGATCGAGAGCATCTCGCCGGGCTGGGTCTGGTGGGCGGCGCGAATCACCTTGCTGTCGCCGTGTGTCGGCGTCTGGCTGCCGACGCGTTCGACGATGGCGTAGCCACGGTTGAGCACATTGAGCGGGCTGACCGCATTCAGTGCGCGCATCGCGCCTTCCAGGCGCTCACGATCAGCGGCCAGGCGACGTGGCAGGGCGTTGTTGAGGCGCGGGGTCAACATCGCCAGTTGCTGACGATGGCGCTGGATGTCGCGCGCGGGGCTGGCCTGCTGCAGGCGGCGGGTCAGCTGATCGGCCTTCTGCTGCTCACTGGTCATGCGCATGCGCACTGCGGTGTGCAGGCGGCGTTCCAGCTCGCGGGCACGCTGGCGCTGGGTTTCCAGCTCACGGGCCGGATGTCGAAGGCGCGAGCGGGCATGATCCAGCCGCTGCGCCGCCTGGTCGAGGCGGGCACGCTGCGCGCGCCACAGGCGCTGCTTGAGGGCGGTCAGTTGCTGCACCTGGGCGCGTTGGTCCGGGTACAGTGCCTCGGCTGCGGCGGAGGGCGTCGGTGCGCGCAGGTCGGCGGCCAGTTCCGCCAGGGTAGTGTCGGTCTCGTGGCCGATGGCGGCGACCACCGGCAGGCGCGAGTGGAAGATGGCGCGCGCCAGAT
>Ga0207897_100020_pt1 | contig 129219 bp, 104 predicted proteins | sample LinPmetageLP42_FD_184054 | JGI IMG/M metagenome (GOLD analysis project Ga0207897, IMG submission 184054) | Marine viral communities from the Pacific Ocean - LP-42 (SPAdes) | ecosystem: Environmental > Aquatic > Marine > Oceanic | place: Pacific Ocean | collected 2010-08-27
ATTATATGATCGGTTACTACAGCAGCCTCAGGCCGCACAAGCATAACGATGGGATACCGCCGAACTTGGCAGAAAAGAACTACTGGAATGCTCAAAGCTCGGTGGCCAAAAACACTTGACCACTACAGAAGGCGGTGCGGAGCTCGATATCCAGTTGGCCTATCTTGGCGCGTCTCGCCAACGGGAAACGGATGTGCCTTACGGCAATATCGTGGGTCTCAATGCGCATGCCGCGGTTCTGCATTACCAGCATTATGGTTTGCAGGCTCCTGCTGCCCGTCACAGCCTGCTGGTGGATGCCGGCGCCAGCGTGCACGGCTATGCCTCTGACATCACGCGCAGCTGGGCGGGCGACGATGCGCTGCCGCTGTATCGCGCCCTGATCGAGGGTGTGGAGGCGCTGCAGAAGCGTCTGATCGCCAGCCTTGCGCCTGGGGTGGACTACGTCGATCTGCACCTCGAGATGCATCGCGAGCTGGGTGAGCTGCTGCGGGAACTGGGCGTGGTGTCGCTGCCCGCCGAAGATCAGGTTGCACAAGGGATCACGGCAGCCTTCTGCCCGCATGGTCTCGGGCACCTCCTGGGACTGCAGGTCCATGATGTGGCGGGCCGCATTCCTGATCACACCACCGGCGATATCCGTCATCCGCCGCAAGGTCACCCGATGCTGCGCCTGACGCGTGTGCTCGAGACCGGCATGGCCATCACCATCGAACCGGGTTGCTACATCATCCCCATGTTGCTGGAGCCGCTGCGCAACGATGCACGCGGTGAGCATATCGACTGGAAGCTGGTCGAGGCTTTGGCACCGCATGGTGGTGTGCGTATCGAGGACAATCTGGTCATTACCGCAGAGGGTGCCCTCAATCTGACACGAAGCCCGGCGACAGGTCTGTAATCAGGCCTGTCACAACACTGTCTGGGGCTCTCGCTGTGACGCTTGTCGTCACATGCCTGTCTTACGCCGCCATGGGCCCTATGCCGATGGCGGCTTTTTTGTCGCGTATCCCGATGCAGCGTATTCGAGCGCTAGGCAAACAATGAGATCCAGGGCGGGCTAGCGCCCTTGGCGTCGATGCGTATGCTGCACTGCGACTAGCGATTGGCGTCACCAAGTGAAATGATGCCAACGACACCCGTGTAGAAATTCCTGTCAGATCTTGCTGCAGGCCACCGCCATCAAGGGCATGCCCATCACCCGATCACCAACGTCATCGCCCTGGCCTGCCACTGGAGCTACCTCACATGCCGCACTCCATCTTCACGTCAGAGTTTCGCCCTGCCCTTGGCCTGCGCAATCGCCATGTCCAGACCTTGTTGCCCCGCCTTCTGCCCCGCGCGCCCCTGAGTCGTCGCACCGAGATTCTCAATCTTCCCGATGGTGACTTCGTCGAGCTCGCCTGGGTCATCAGTGACGGTCATGAAAAGCGTGAGCGTACGACGGCCTTGAGCGAGGATGCGCCTCTGTTCGTTCTGTTTCATGGACTTGAGGGTGACTTGAGCTCGCCCTACGCCCGTGAGCTGCTCAATGCAGCCGCCCGGATGGGCTGGCGACCGGTGATGATGCATTTCCGTGGCTGTGGGCAATCCCCCAACCGCCTGCCGCGCGCCTATCACAGCGGAGATACTGCAGACGCCTATTGGGTGCTCGGCGAGCTCGGGCGACGCTATCCGCACGCCATCAAGGTCGCCTGTGGCGTATCGCTGGGCGCCAACATGCTGCTCAAGCTGGTGGCTGAGCAAGGCGGTGATGGTCTGGACCTGGCTGGCGCGATCGCCATCAGCGCCCCACTGGACCTAGCGGCCAGCGCGGATGTGCTCAATCAGGGCTTCTCGCGCCTTTACCAGCGCCATCTGCTCAAGGGCTTGAAGGCCAAGGTGGCAGCGAAGCTTGCCAATGGCCCACTACCCATCTCGATCGGAGCGCATCAGCTGACCCAGCTCAACAGTTTTTGGGCTTATGACAACGAAGTCACCGCGCCTTTGCATGGCTTCACCTCGGCGAGTGATTACTACACGCGCTCCTCGGCGGGCCGTCTGCTGAGCGAGATCGAACTGCCGACACTGATACTGCAATCGCTGGATGACCCCTTTATGCCACGCGATCTGTTCGCACGCTTCCACCAACCCTCCGAGGCCGTGCGTATCGAGCTCAGTGAGCGCGGTGGGCATGTCGGCTTTGTTGAGTGGCGCCGTGGGCGACTGAGCTCCTGGCTTGCTCGCCGTGTCAGTCAGCAGCTGGAGGCCTGGAGCGGGCTACCCAAGCCGCAAGCACAGGCCGAGGTGCACAGCGAAGCGCACTGAGCTATCTGTACTGAGCTACCTGCATTGAACCAGCTGCATCGAACTGGTGGGGTTGACCGCTACTCAGGCACCAATACGCATTCCCCTCCCTGATTATCTTGTCCTTGGGGCATTTCTTGCCTCTTTTTGCTTCTTCCACCCTTGCTCGCCTTCCCACCCTCAGATCCGGTGGGAAGTCCTGAGTCTACTCTGACTACTACCGTATGCCCTGTTGGGATGGTTGAATTTAGTACATTAAACATGATAACGGTATACATGATGAGTGTTATGGGTGACACGGATCACTGTCACGATTCAGTGAGAATGGTAGACTGCGCGCCCATCCTACGTTCAAGACTCTACTGGCCTGATAATGAACCTGATTTTTCGCCTGGTGCTCGGCATCGTGGCTGGCATACTGCTGGGACAATGGGCTCCCGAATCCCTGGTTCGCGCCTTGCTGACCTTCAAGGTGCTGTTCGGTGAACTGCTGGAATACGCCATTCCGCTGATCATCCTGTTCTTCATCATGAGCGGGATCGCACGCCTCGAGCGCTCCTCGGGCCGTCTGCTGACCATGACCATCGTGCTGGCCTATACCTCGACGACGCTGGCAGGGCTGTTGGCAGGTATCGTCGGGCTGGAGGTCGTGCCGCATATCGTGCAACAGGACCAGCTGCCGGTCAGTCATGCCGTCAAGCACTTGAGCCCCTACTTCACGCTGGATATTCCACCACTGACCGATATCAGCACCGCACTGGTGACGGCCTTCCTGTTCGGTATCGGCATTTCCGCCACCGAGCATGACGGCATGCGTCAGCTGGCCGACGGTGGGCGTGACATCGTCGAGCGCTTCATCGCCAAGGTGTTGATTCCTGCCCTGCCGTTCTATATCGCCGGGCTGTTCTGCGAAATGACGATCGCGGGCACGGTCGCCAATACCCTCAAGAGCTTCGGCATGATCCTGCTGCTGGCGCTGACCTTGCATTGGCTGTGGCTGAGCTTGCTCTACGTCACCAGCGGCACCAGCACCGGTCGCTCGCCCATGAAGGCGCTGGCCCACATGCTGCCCGCCTACTTCACCGCCGCCGGTACCATGTCTTCCGCGGCCACGATTCCGGTTACCGTGCGCCAGATGCACCTCAATCACATCTCGCCGTCCGTGGCGAGCTTTGCGGTGCCGTTGCTGGCCACCATCCACATGTGCGGCAGTGCCATCACCTTGACCGTATGCGCCATTGGCGTGATGCTGGTCACTCCCTCCCTGGCAACGCCCGAGCTCACCACCCTGCTGCCGTTCATCGCCGCGCTGGGGGTTACAATCATTGCCGCGCCCGGCTCGCCCGGCGGGGCCGCGATGACCTCGGTGGGCGTATTGCAGAGCCTGCTGGGCTTCGACGCCGCCGCCGTCGGCTTGATGATGGCGCTGTATCTGGCGCAGGACAGCTTCGGTACGGCGTGCAATGTCACCGGCGATGGCGCCCTGGTGCAGTGGATCGATCGCTTTGCGGAAGCCGAGCAGGACCGACAGCGATACCGCTGACACTGTGCCTCGCTGCTCATGACCGACAGCGTTTTCTGACAAAAGCTGTTCCTGACCAAAAGCTGCTCCAGACAGAAAAGCCTCATGGCGACCGTGAACTTCGCGGCGACCATGAGGCTTTCGTGTTTCTCAGCGGTAATCTTTCAGCACAGTCTCATGGCAGCCATATCCTGCCTGCCTGCCATTACATCAGTACCAGGCTGTCAGCCGATGGGACAGCTGATTCCCGTGCCTTTCAGACCGCAGTAGCCGCCCGGATTCTTGGCCAGATACTGCTGGTGATATTCCTCGGCGTAGTAGAACTCGCGCAGCGGTGCCACCTCTGTGGTGATACGGCCGAGACCCGACTGGTCCAGCGCCTGCTGGTAGTCGGCCATGCTCTTCTCGACGATGGCGCGCTGGTCTTCGCGGGTGTAATAGATCGCGCTGCGGTACTGATTGCCGATGTCATTGCCCTGACGCATGCCCTGTGTCGGGTCATGGGCCTCGAAGCTGGCCCGCAGGATCTCCGGCAACCCGATCACCGTCGGATCAAAGATCACACGCACGACCTCGGTGTGGCCTGTCTTGCCGGTGCAGGTCTCTTCATAGGTTGGGTTCGGTGTATGGCCACCGGCATAACCGACCGCCGTCACCTTGACGCCCGGCAGCTGCCAGAAGAGGCGCTCGGCTCCCCAGAAGCAGCCCAGCCCCAGCACGATCTCCTCACACTCACTGTCGAAGGGCGGTACAATCGAGCGGCCATTGACGTGATGAACGCCGCTGATGCGTACCGCTTCACTGCGCCCTGGCAAGCTGTCCTGCGCTGAAGGAATGGTCTGCTTATCTTCCGTTATCCACATGGCGGACTCTCTCCTGTGTCGCGTCGTGCAATCGTGTATAGGTTCAATGATGTCATCTCTGCCCCCCAATATCTGCCCCTGCCAGCCCAATAGTACTGAGGCGCGACGCTACGTCGATTGCTGTCAGCCGATTCATGCTGACATCACCCGCGCCGAACGCCCCGAGCAATTGATGCGCGCCCGCTACAGTGCCTTCTGCCTGTCGCTGAGCGATTTCCTGATCGACAGCTGGGACCCGGCCCATTGCCCGGCACGCGCCGATCTCGAAGGTGCTGGCCCCCTGTGGCTGGCATTGGAGATTCTGGACAGCGGACAAGACGCCGATACCGGCATGGTACGCTTTCATGCCACCTTCTTCGAGCAGGGAAAGTTCCAGCAATTGCAGGAACTTAGCCGCTTTCATCACGATGGCCATCACTGGCGTTATGTCGACGGTGATGCCGAGTGGCAGACACTGACGCCGGGGCGCAACAGCCTGTGTCCCTGTGGCAGCGGCAAGAAGATCAAGCGTTGCTGCACTGCGTGACCGTCAGCGTCTTGTGCTGACGCGCGTGCGCTTGAGCTCTCGAGCATAAGCGAAACTAGCACCTCTGAAATGCCCCCTCCATAACGAGACAGCCCCCACCGAACCTGTCGATGGGGGCTGACCCTGTGGCAATCAATTGGCCTGACGTGTCATCTGTCCTTGCCGACTCTGGGCGCCAGCTCGCTGCGGCCCAGCGAGAAGCTGTAGAGCAGGTCCACGGCCTGCGCCGTGCCGGACACCGCTTCGGCATACAGGTTGCGGAACAGCTTGTAGCGCAGCGTCAGCTCCGCGATCGGCGAGAACAGCCCGACGCCGTAGCTGAGCTTCAGGTCCGGAGCGATATAGCCACTGACCACCACCTGGCTGTCATCCCCGCTGCCAGAGCTGTCCAGGCTCAGGTCACGCACGCCGAAGGTTTCCCCGATCTGGCCGACCACCTGGCCACTTTGCGCCAGTGACATGCCGATCAAGGCGGACGTGACCGCACTGTCACTGCTGGTGTCGCTGTCCAGGCCTTCACCGCGCAGCAGATAACTCAGTGCCGAGGACTCATCCATCGACGGGTCCGAGAAGATCTCGACGCTGGGTGACGAGGCAAGTCCCGTCACACGCACCCCTGCGGTCACGTCGTCCTCAGTGTTGTCAGGATCACGGATCGCCTCGATATTCAGACGCGGGCTCGAGGGCGGTCCGGCCAGCAAGACCTGCCCCTTGCTGATCTGCAGATCCTGCCCGAAGCTCTTGTAGGTTCCGTCGACCAGATTGACCTCACCGAAGACCTGCACGCCGCCCTTGGACTGGCGCACATCGAGATCGCCTCTGAGCTTGGTCTTGAGCCCCATCGCCTCCAGGCGCGCATCCGGCCCGATATGGATGCCGATACGCACATCCAGCGCCATGCCGGCTTCGTTGAGCGCCTTGGCGGTATCGCTGCCATCGGCAAGCTCGGCCGGGTTGGAGGTGTCCTCATCACTGGGACGCTCGATGATGATGGTGTCACTGGAGGGTGACACGGCAGACGGCGGCACCTGGTCCACTTCGATGCGTGTCCACGGCACCTTGACGTCCCCCCGCAGCTTGAGCAGCGTGGGGCTGGCATTGATCTCGAGATCCGGCGCGACGCGCATGCGGCCGATCCCGGCGATATGCAGCTCGAGTGGATTCTTCGCGCCGTCGAGGTTCAATGACGCCGTCCAGTCCTCAAGCGTCGGCCACGCCGCCTCGCCATCGATGCCCCAGCGCGCATCATTGCCCACCAGATAGCCATCGATATCGGCACTGTTGCCATCGAAGTCGACGGTGAATTGGGCATCCGACAGCGACACCGGCAGGCCTTCGCCCTGCACCTTGACGCCGGTCAGCGCGATCGGCCCGGTCATCGACGGCAGGCTCAGGTTGCCGCCGACCTCGACGTCACCCGCCAGCTTGCCTTCCAGCTGGGTCATGCCCGCCACCAGCGGACGATACGGCGAGAGGTCGATGTCGCGGATGGCCAGCGAGCCATCCAGCTGGCCTGCGCCCGCCGGGTCGAGGACCGACACGGTGAGACCGATGCCGCCAGCGCTGTCGAGGCGAATCTGGGTATCGAGATCGGCCTTGTCGGGCGTGGCTTCCAGCGCCAGTTGCAGGGTGGTCTCCGGCAGAGACCAGGCATTGCCGTCGGCGTCTTCGCCGGCCAGCGTCAACTTGCCCGCCAGCTCCGCGTCAGCATTCCAGCGTTGGCCACCCTGCTTCCAGCTTGCCGTGATCTTGCCGCCCGTGGCACCGCCGATGGTCCAGCTCTCCGGCATGGCGCTCTGGGCCATGTCCAGCGGAATCCCCTCGAGAGTCACCATGGCCTGGCCGTCATTGCCCGCGCTCAAGGGCTCGGCGACACAGATCTGGCCACCCTGTTCACGACTCAGGCAGAACGGCTGCACCAGCACGCTGCCCTTGGCGAGATTGGCATCGAAGCTCGCCGGCGTGTCGAAGTTGAAGTCCCCGAAGTCGGTATTCGCCGTCAGCGGAGACAGCGCACCACGATAATGCTCACGCGCCTTGTCGAGCCCACCCTTGAGGGTCAGCCCCAGACGAGAAAGCGGCATTTCACCGGCCATCTCGGTATCGAACTGCAGGGTGTGATCGCTCAGGAAGCCTCCCAGCGTCAGCGCGACTGTCGCGATCTGCTGTCCGCCAGCTCTGACATCATCGGCATTCAGGGCGATATCCAGTGCCGGGTCATCAATCCCCCGCTTGCGAGCATCGACCCCGGCTGACAGCGCCATGTCGGAGATACGGTTCTCACCGATCTGCAGGCGCCGTGCGGTGAAGTTGCTCGCCAGCTGAGGCTTGTCGAGCGTGCCCGAGGCATCGATCTTGCCCTTGAGCTCACCCGCGATATCCGGCATCAGGGTCGAGAGCGCCGGGAAATCGATGTTGGCCGCCAGGGTGATGGTCTTGGCAATCTTGCCATTGGCGCTCAGACGGTTCTGGCCCTGACGCAGCTCCAGCGCGTTGACGTCCCACTGCATGTCGGCATTGCCTGAAAGCTTGCCGGTCAGCGTGAGCGGACGCTCGAGCAAGGTGCCATGGATATCCAGCTTGCTGACATCGACGGCCCACGGTCCTTGCTGCGGCTGTTGGAAGCTGGCCACGAGATTGCCACTCAGCTCACCACGCACGGCTTTCTGACCGCCCCCGGTCGGGGCCGGCAGCAAGTCTTCGGGATGCAGCTTGTCGAGGGCCAGCTCGGCGGCGACCCTAATACCTTCCTGCCAGTGAATCTCGCCACGGGTGGTGGCGGAGCCACGCTTGAGGGCGATCTTGAGCGGCTGCCAGCGGTAATGCGCGAGATCGCCGTCGCCTGCCAATGACAAGGTAGCGCGCGGAATGTCACGCCCCTCGATGATGGCATCCAGCGTGGTCGTATACCCCGACAGTGAGCCCTTGGCGACCAGCGCCAGATTCTCGACGCTATAGTCAGGCGTGAAGGAGGCAGCGGCAGCGGTGCCAGACGTATTCTTGCCATCCTTGGCTTGGGTCGCTGTCTGAGCGCCTTTCTGCGCATCAGCGGAGGTGTCATCAGAGGCATCAGTGACGGCAGCAAAGGGCCAGGTGATCCGCTCGGAGCTCAGGCGCGCCTCGAAGGGCAGATCGCTGTCCAGTACATCCGCGCTGGCCACGAGTTCAGCGGCCAGCGGACCGTCGGCCTTGAGAGAGGCTTCAAGATCCGCCAGCGAGCCTTCCAGAGACAGGCGCAGCTTTTCATGACGCACGGGGTCAATCAGGGCCTCGGCATTGAGCGTGGCGCTCAGGGGATACTCGTCCTTCAAGGTGACCTGCACCACGAGATCGGCGTTCACGTCGCGGGAGTCGACCTCGAGACGCGAGAGCGTGATGTCATGCCCTTCCGCCTTGAGCGCCAGCGACAGGCGGCTGACCTCATACGGGCTTGGCCCCTCGAGTGCAAAGTCTTCGATGGCGAGGTCGGGAACCTCGATGGTCAGCGGAATATAGACTTCCGGCAAGGCGAGGCGTCCGGCCTGTGCTGTCTGATCCGTGGTTTCAGCGGCAGTCTTGCCAGACACTTCTGCGGCGTCATCCGTGATGGCCTTGGCGGCGCTCTCGGCTTGAGACGCCACGACCTGAGTGTGGACCACTGCGCTCGCCGCTTGCTGAGCCTCAGGCGTGATGCTCACACCCTCGAGACTGACGGCATCTGACGTCGTTTGAGCCGCGGTGGCATCGGCCGGAATAAAACGACTGGTGATCAGGCGTGTCTCGCCCAGCGTCAGCGTACTCACTGACAGCGCGGCCGAGGTATGGAAGTGATCGAAGGTGACGCGACTGCCATCCGCCAGCGCCAGGGCGAAGTCATCAATGGCGACCTTGCGCACCTCGATGGGAATCGGCACCACGATGGGCACGTTGAGACTCTCACCGCTCTCCGGTTCCGGCTGGTTACTGGCACCGCTATCGCTCAGGGTGATCGCGAGACCACTGGACTCCAGCGACTCGAGACACAGCTTGCCCTTGAGCAGGCAGTCCTCGCCCCAGGCCAGCGACAGCGAGTCGGCATTGACGGCCAGCCCCGGCAGGTCCAGCGAGACGTCCTTGAGCGACAGTGCTTCCAGCGGTGAGCCGGAGGCCTGGGAGTAATCGATGAAGCCACGCGAGCGCGCCTGATCGAGCACCAGCCCGGTGCCCCACGGGGACAGCACGCCCCCGACCAGCAGCATCGTCAGCCCGATCAGGAACACGAGCAGCCATATCAGCAACCGGATGACCAGGCCGCCCCGACGTACATAGGGATTAGACAATTCCAACATCTCCATATCTTTTTTATCAGCTCACCCGCTCAGCTGATGGTCCTTTGCTGGCGCTTGATCCGCACGACACTCGCTCAAGAGACGCGAGCCGCTCAGAATTCCGGCCCGATCGAGAAGTGAATACGGTAATCGTTGTCATCGTCATCGAAGGGATGGGCGATATCGAGACGAATCGGCCCCACCGGCGAGATCCAGCGAATCCCCATGCCGACCGCCGTCTTGAGCTCGAGTGCGTCCCAGCCATTGAAGGCGTTACCGGCGTCGTAGAAGGTCGCGCCCCACCAGTCGCCGGTCAGACGGTAATCGTATTCCAGGCTGCTGGTGAGCAACGAGCTACCGCCTTCCAGATCGCCGTCATCATCTTCCGGGGCGAGTGTCTCGTAGGAATAGCCACGCACACTGTTGTCGCCCCCGGTGAAGAAGCGCATCGAGGGTGGCATGTCATCAAAGTTGTCGGTATCGACGTGCCCGACGCCCATGCGCGCCACGAAACGATGGTTGTCGCCGATGGAGCGTATCCAGTTGGTGTTGAACTGGGAGCGCAGGAAGGTCACGTCCGAGCCCCACATCTGATCGCCGTATTCGAAGGTCAGCTGTTGGCGGTCGCCCCACATCGGGAAGGTCTTGGGGCGCGTGCGGGTACGGTTCCAGCTCACGCCGGGATACAGCAGCAGCACGGCTCCGGATTCATCCGCCTGGGTGTAGTCCTCATAGGTGGAACCGAAGAACACGCGCTGGGTCCAGCCATTGTCGAACTTCCACTCGCGGGTGAAGCGCACGGTGGTCTCGAGACTCTCGGTATCTTCATCGTCGGTGTTCGACATCCCGTACTCGAGGACATAGCTATCCTTGAGCGGGTCTTCGAGCGGCATGCGGTATTCGCCCTCGAAGGTCTGTTCCGGCGAGGACAGGAACAGGCTGTTGGTCAGGCTATGGCCATAGCGATTGACCCACGGCATCTCCCAGCTGAACTGCAGGCGTGGCCCGACATCCGTCGCGTAGCCGATACCGGTCTCGAACTTGTGACGGTCAGCGGGAATCAGGCTGATGTCCACGGGAATGATGGGGCCGTTGGCCGTCTTGACCGCGGCCTCCAGCGCATCGCCCGTCAGCACCGGCGTGTCGTTGCCGGCGGCTTCGGTAGTGCCAGCCACATCGGAGTCAGCGTCATCAGCCTCCACGGCGGCCTGCGCAGCAGAGACCGTCGTGTCCGAGCGGGACGAGGCGTCAGCGCGGCGGCTCTCATCCCCCGTCTGCTCGCCCTCAGTACCCTCAACTTCAGCTCTCTCGACATCGGCAAGCCATGAGCCCTCATAGCCCTGTGCCTCGGCATAGGGTGTCTTGATCTCGCTGTCGGGGCTGGTGGTCTTGAGTTCGGCGCCCGGATTGAGCTGTGGCTTGATCGCGGCCGAGCGGAACCAGCCGGCTTCACTCAGCCGCTGGTTGAACTGGGTCAACTTGCCGGCTTCGTAATAATCGCCAATCTCGAACGGCTGCATGGCCTTGACGCGATCCAGCTCTATCTGACTGTTGAGATAGGTGATATCGCCGAAGCGGTAGCGCTGACCGCTCTGCATGACCAGATAGATGCGTGCCGAGTGCAACCAAGGGCGTACCTCGATGCGTTGCTGGGAGAAGGAGGTGTCGAAATAGCCGCGTTCGAGGCTGAGCGACGTCAGGGTCGACTTGAGGCTGTCATAGCGTGAGTGACGCAGCACATCGCCTTCCTCGAGGTCGGCGTCGGCCAGTACCTTCTTCATGACCTTGTCGCGCGCGGCGTCGCCTTCGAGCCGCAGCTCCAGCGTCTCGATGGTGACCGGCTCACCGGCATCCACCGTCACGACCACATCATCGCCGCCCAACAGCCCCTTCTCGGGATAGCTGAGCGTGATCTGGGCATCGTAGTAACCGAAGGCCTGCAGCGCTTCCTGGGTGCGCCGGATGATCTCATCCTCATAGCGCTCGGCCGGTGCATCGCCCTCAAGCCTCATCCCGGCCAGGAAGTTGACCACATTGGTCGCCGTCGCGCCCTTGACGCCCTTGACGGCAGCATCGATCGCCAGCGCCTGCGGTGCAAAGCACAGGCCGCCACACACGATCAGCGGCGTCAGATAGCGATGTGGCAAACCGCGCGTCCCGGTCGCTCGAGCAGACTCTTTGTTGTCGCCACTCATGATTCGTCCTTTATTGAGTGCTGGTGGAAAGCACTGTCCATCGTTCCCATTCATCATGTCGTGCGGCGCTCGGTCATCACGGGACGTGTCACATGGCCCGGCAGAGTGGCGGACCACGCCATATCGTCGTTACTTGTATCCCTGCTGCGCCGGCTCAGCGACGTTCCAGTCGACTGACGCGCTGCTCAAGCTCAGATACCTGCCCCAGCAGCGACGCGACACGGCCACTCAGCTGACGGCGGCTGGCGTCCAGCGAGCGCAACTGCTCTCGCGTGTCCTCTGACGCCCCCTGTGAGCTGGCCTCCAAGCCGGCACTGAGCGCTGTCTGCTGACGGCGCAGCTCACCCAGCTGGGAGGCCAGTGAGCGTTGCGCGCTCTCAAGCGTTGCCAGCTCGTCAAGCGGCGCGAAGCGGCCCGTGAGCTTGCTGGCCAGTTCATCGCCATCAGCGGCCGCTGATGGCTCCGGCAGTGCCTTCAGCGTCTCGTCCAGTTGCTGCTGAGATTGCTGTAAGTCACGCGTCTGGGTCTGTTGCGTGGCTAGGTCCGTCTTGAGTGCCGTGAGGCGTGTCTCGAGCAAGGCCAATTGCTCGGCGCTGTCGCTCTCAATATCGCTCTGCAAGGTCTCGATGCGGGAAGTCAGCGTGTCCAGAGTGCTGGAGGTCTTGTCCACCAGCGGCTCGAGGTGCTCAAGCGTGGCCGACTGGGCATCCAGACGCGCGCCCAGCGCTGCACGGCCATCACGGCTGAGGGATTCCAGCGCCGCCATCGAGCCTTGCAGCGCCGTGATCAGGGTCGCGTGATTGTCATCTGTCTGGGCAAGCGTCGTGACACGACCAGCCAAGCGATCAAGCGCCTCGTCCATGGCGGTCAGACGCGCTTGAGCGCCATTCGCGTCCTTTTCCACCTTGTCTTCCAGTGTCTCGAGGCGCGTGACGGCTTCACTCGACAGGGACGCCTTGTCCTCCTGCAGAGTGGTCAGCGCCGGCAGGACAGTGTCATTCAACTGGTTGTCCAGGGCGCTGAGTTGCTCACCCAGTGCATTACGAAGTTCGTTCAGGCGCTCATCGCCCTGCTGCTCAAGCTGGGTCACTGAACGTTCGAGCTGGCTGACACGTGCGCCGAGCTGATCGCGTTGATCGCCCCCGAGGGTCTGCAGGTCATGCAGCTGCCACTGTTGCCAGCCCACCACGCCCCCCAGGGCGAGGAGGCAAAGCCACGCCGGCCAGCGTCTGGGCGCGGGGGGACGAGTGTGATGCACGCCAAGCGCATCGTCGGGACGCGCGACCAGCGCATCGTCCGGTGAGTCATTGAGAGACGGTTCAGCGTTGTGCGGCCGCATTCTGGCTCCAGGTCCGGCAAACGATCAGCAGCGAAAGGTTCAGCGCAGCATCTTCAGGGCGGCGCAAGACGACCGGAAGTGCGCTTTTTCGCCTTGCTGTATAAAAATACAGTAACGCAGGGTCTGCAAAAGATAAGTCACGGTTCACGTACAGGAAATCGAGTCTAACAGCTGACCTCGGTCATCTCATCAGGTTCCCGTCACGGCCTGTCATCCTGGGCAGAGTGGCAGGAATGTGACAAAAGCTTGGCAATGAACGCGAGCCCTGCAAGAGGCTTGAGAGGATCCCGCGGTCAGTGCCCACCAGCGTTGGCCTGTCGGTGTCTGGGTGCTATAGTGCCAAACACTGCGATACGCGCAGCCTCTGTCTTCGTAGCTATCTGGATTCACAAGGTTTTTCACGCTGATTGCACATTTCATGCGCGTAGCCACGCGCATGAAGGATGCACGGCGAGTCATGCACTTTCGCCCTTGCCCGCTGCCTGAGCGGGTGGCCAGTTCAGGGCCGGGAGTGATGCTAGTCGCGGAGCTTGAGTCTGTGCTTGTCTGACCCTCCCATCACGCAATGGCAGGTCAGGCATTGAAATACTCAGCCCCAAGCCCCACGAAGGCAGAGTACGACCCAATTGGTGAGGAAAAGGAGCTGATCCCCATGGCATTTGAACTTCCAGCACTGCCGTACGAAAAGAACGCACTCGAGCCGACCATCTCTGCCGAGACCCTTGAGTACCATTACGGCAAGCATCACCAAGCCTACGTCACCAAGCTGAACAGCATGGTCGAAGGCACTGCTGACGCAGAAAAATCTCTCGAAGAGATCATCCAGAGCGCCCAGGGTGGTCTGTTCAACCAGGCAGCTCAGGTGTGGAACCACACCTTCTACTGGCACTGCCTGTCCCCGAATGGTGGTGGCGAGCCGTCCGGCCCGCTGGCAGACGCCATCGTGGCCAAGTGGGGCTCCGTTGCTGACTTCAAGGAAGCCTTCAACACTTCCGCCGCTGGCAACTTCGGTTCCGGTTGGACCTGGCTGGTCAAGAACGCCCAGGGCGAGCTGGAAATCGTCAACACTGACGACGCTGACACCCCGATCGCCAAGTCTGGTCAGACTCCGCTGCTGACCGTCGACGTCTGGGAGCACGCCTACTACGTCGACTACCGCAATGCGCGTCCGAAGTACCTGGAAAGCATCTGGAACATCATCAACTGGGAATTCGCTGCACAGAACTTCGCAGCCTGAGCTTTTCCAGATTGAGTTTGGCTAGACCGAGCTTAGCTAGCCTCAGGAAGCCGAGTCGTTTACCGCTCGGAACTCCAGCTGAGCCAAGGCATTCAACGTCACCCTGATATGACGCTTGGATGCCCTGCTCGGAAAACCCCGCCACCTGGCGGGGTTTTTTTCGTTCAAGACAACGTCACCCAGCCGCGAGCCTGCTACACGCAAGGCTTGGCTACGCTGAATGCACCACCAGGAGAAGAATCCCGTCTGTCGACTTGCAAATGACGGCGGTGCCCCTATCTAATAACTGACAAGTAGAACGTATGCTCTACCTCGCTGCGTATCCTTGATCGCTCACATGGGCTCGACGACAAGAGACTCGACGACATTGTTGGCACACACTGCTTGAAATGCATTCTTTGTCTGCGCGAAATACATACTTTGAAAAAAGGGAATACCGATGCCCACTGACACCTCGACCTCCTCACTGCCCGACTCCATGCTGGCGATCGTGACTACCGGCCATGGGAGCTATGAATGCCTCGAGACGCAGCAGCGCCCGGTGCCGACACCCGGTGAGGGCGAGGTGCTGATCAAGGTGCTGGCGGCTGGCATGAACAACACCGAGATCAATACGCGTCTGGGCTGGTATTCCTCCACGATCACTACCGCGACCCAACAGGCCAGCAGCGTGCATGACAACGCGGATGCAGAGGCGACGACTGACAAGCCGGCGCCGCCGGAAGGTGGCTGGAAGGGAGAAACGCCCTTCCCCCTGATACAGGGTACGGATTGCTGTGGCGAGGTGGTGGCATTGGGCCCGAATGCGGATGCCAGCCTGCTGGGCAAGCGCGTGCTGGTACGCTCCTGCATGCGCAGCGAGGGCTGGGACTCACTGGAAAATGAATGGATGGGCTCGGACTTCGACGGCGCCTTCGCGCAATTCGTCAGCGTGCGTGCCAGTGAAGTGTTCGCGGTGGACTGTGACTGGAGCGATGTCGAGCTTGGCTCCCTGCCCTGTGCCTACGGCACGGCGGAGAACATGCTCGAACAGGCAGAGCTCAAGGCGGGCGAGCGTGTGCTGATTCTGGGCGCCTCGGGCGGGGTCGGTTCCGCTGCGCTGCAGCTGGCCAAGCGCCGCGGCGCGACGGTGTATGCCGTGGCGGGCGTCGCCAAGCATGAGGCTCTTGCAGACCTTGGCGCCGACAGACTTCTGGACCGCAAGGCCGATCTGCTCGAGCTGCTGGGCCACGAAAGCGTCGACCTGGTGGTCGACAATGTCGCTGGCGACAACTTCCCGATCATGATGAAGCTGCTCGCGCGTGGCGGCCGCCTGGTGACCACCGGCGCCATCGCCGGCCCGATGGTGACGCTGGACCTGCGCGACCTGTACCTCAAGAATCTGCGACTGCTAGGCACCACTGCCTGGTGTGAAGCCACCTTCCCCAATCTGATTCGCTATGTAGAGCAAGGCGAGATTCGCCCGCTGATCGCGGCCAGCTTCCCGTTGACCGAGATCGTCAGTGCGCAACAGCAGTTTCTCAGCAAGGGCCATGTGGGCAAATTCGTGCTCGAGCCCTGGGCCTGAAGTCAGCCTGGCGGTCATCATGAAAAGCCTGGCGGTCTGTATGAAAAGCTTGGGCCTCATGATAGATAGCCTAATGCCCACGACAAAAGCCCTCATCCGGGACCGGATGAGGGCTTTGCGTGTCGAGCACGATAGAGTCAGCCTGTGAGAGCATCAGTCCGAGAGAACATCAGCTTCAGAACGCGTCAGCCTGACCCTTGGAGATGCCCGTCAGGGACTGGCGCGGCGGCCGATGCCGCGATAGACCAACCCCTGGCTTGCCACGTAACGTGGGTCGAAGATGTTGCGGCCATCGAGCACCAGGCCCGCACCCAGCTCACGCTTCAGGCGCTGCCAGTCCGGGTTCCAGTAACACTTCCACTCGGTGACCAGCATCAAGGCATCAGCCCCCTCCAGGGCGTCATACATGTTGCCATCGACCAGCTCCAGCAACGGATGCGCGCCACAGGCCTCACCCAGCGCCGACAAGGCCGCGGGATCATGTACGCGAACGCGCACGCCCTGGGCCCACAGCGCTTCCAGCAAGGTCAACACCGGCGCATGGTCGATACGTGCGGTACCCGGCTTGAAGGCCGCGCCCCAGATCGCCACGGTGCGGCCGCGCAATTCACCATCGAAGTGCTGCCACAGCTTGCGGAACAGCGTCTCCTTCTTGGCCTCGTTGATGTCGAGCACATGCTCGAGCAGCATTGATTCACGCCCTGTCTGGTGCTGGACATCGGCCAGACGCATCAGGTCACGCGAGAAGTTCGGGCCACCGAATCCACAGCCCGGATAGAGGTACCCGAAGCCGATACGCGGGTCGGCGCCCATGCCCTGACGCACATATTCCACATCGACGCCGAGGGAGTCGGAGAGACCCGCCACTTCGTTCATGTAGCTGATACGCGTCGCGAGCATGCCGTTGATGGCCAGCTTGGTCAGTTCGGCGGCGCGGCGCGGCATGATCTGGAAGACATCTTCACGTCGGTTGAAGGCACGCAGCAACTCCTGCACCCGCAGGGTGGCAGGTTCCGCTTCGCTGCCCAGCAACCAGCGGGCCGGACGCTCGAAGGTGGCCAGTGAACGGCCCTCTTCCAGCATGTCCGGCAAGGCGACGGCGTACTGGTCGTCACGCGGCAGCAACGCCTCGAAACGCTCGGTCGTACCCACCGGGAAAGTCGAGTTGTTGACCAGCACCAGCGGCTCATCCAGGGTCGCCACCAGCTGCTCGACACGACTCAGCGCACTTTCGCGCTGGTCCGGCGAGACGGCGATCCAGTGGATATCGATGCGCCGCAGTGACTCGAGGTCCTCAATGAGAGTGAGATCGCCGCGCTCCCGATGGCGATCAAGGCGTTCACGCAGGCCTGGCTCACTGTTCAACCAGTCGACGTGTTCCAGGGCAGCCCAGTCCATATCCTCATGCGGCCACCACCAGACACGGTGACCCACGCTCGCCAGAGCGGCGCTGGCCGTTGCCGCCGCCAGTTCGCTTCCGTGCACCAGCACCTGCATGGCTTATTTCTCCTGGTAGCGAGTCAGCAGCTCGCGGAAGCCTTCACCGAAGGTCGGGTGACGCTTGGCGAAGGAAAGAGTCGCTTCAAGATAGCCCAGCTGGTGGCCGCAATCGTAGGTATCGCCGGCCATGCGGTAGGCCGCGACGGCCTTGTCGTCACGCAGGGTGTCGATGGCATCGGTCAGCTGGATCTCACCACCCGCGCCCGGCGGAGTGTTCTCCAGAAGCTCGAAGATACGGCCCGGCAGCAGATAACGGCCGATGACCGCCAGGGTCGACGGCTCGGTGCCCGGGGCCGGTTTTTCGACCATGCCATTGATCAAGGCGGACTTGCCGGCTTCCGGCGTGTCACCGTCGATCGCGACGATACCGTACTTGTAGGCCATGTCCTGCGGAACATTCTCGACCATGATCTGGGCGGCGTTGGTGGCTTCATAGGCCTCCATCATGCGCGCCAGGTCATTCTTTTCGAGCCCTTCGCCATCTACCAGCACATCCGGCAGCATGACGATGAACGGCTCATCACCGACGATCGGCTTGGCGCACAACACGGCGTGACCCAGACCCAGCGGCTCCGGCTGGCGCACGCTGATGATCTTGACGTCATCCGGGATGATATTACGCAGCTGTTCGAGCAGCTCGAGCTTGCCCTTGGCTTCCAGGGTGGTTTCCAGCTCGAAGTGCTTGTCGAAGTGGTTCTCGATGGCATTCTTGCTGGAATGGGTAACCAGCACGATTTCCTTGATACCGGCTGCGACCGCTTCTTCCACCACATATTGGATCACCGGCTTGTCGACGATGGTGATCATTTCCTTGGGGATGGCCTTGGAGGCCGGGAGGCAACGTGTGCCGAGACCGGCAACAGGCAGAACAGCCTTGCGTATCATGTAGCGTCTTCCTTGTGTCTATGTCGTGGTGAAGCCCGTCGAAGGGCCTCCACCGGGTTACTGCCGTCGAAGCCAATCAACGACCATCCTTCATCATAGGCAGGGATTATGCCAGTTTGATCAAGGAGTACGAAATTCCTGCACTATCCGAGGCTTGCCAAGCGCTACCACTTACTGGATCGCCATCAACGGCGCATGGCGCGGCCGAGCAGCGCACCAACACTGTCACTATCGGGCGACTCTACCACGCCATGTTCCGTGACGATGGCATCAATATACTCATGCGGTGTGACATCAAAGACCGGGTTGAAGACATCGATGTCCTGCGGCGCGATCTGGCGACCACCCGCCTCACGCAGCTCGTCGGCGCCGCGCGTCTCGATGGGGATGTCCGCGCCACTGGCTAGGGTGCCATCGAACGTGGCCAGAGGGGCCACGACCATGACCTTGATGCCGTGGGCGCGCGCCTGAACGGCCAGCGAGAAGGTGCCGATCTTGTTGGCCGTGTCACCGTTGGCTGCAATGCGGTCCGCACCGACGATCAACCAGCGCACCCCTTCCGGCGTCTGGGCCCCCTGCTGCATGATCAACGAGGCTGCGCCTTCCACGGCCAGCCGCGCGGGAATCTTCTCCTGCACCAGCTCCCATGCCGTCAGGCGAGAGCCTTGCCACCAGGGACGCGTCTCGTTGACATGCACACGGCCGAGAATGCCCTGGGCATAGGCGGTACGGATCACGCCCAACGCCGTGCCATGGCCGCCGGTGGCCAGCGCGCCGGTATTGCAGTGGGTCATGACCTCGCACCGCGTCTCGCCCTGCGCGAGAGAGGCCGCAATCACCTGGGCGCCAAACTCGGCCATGCGCAGATTGTCATCCAGATCCTGCTCGTGAATGCGTACGGCCTCCTTCAGCAACGCCTCATACGGGGCCTGCGACCGGGTGGCGTGTGCGGCAATCACCTTGCGCATGCGATCCAACGCCCAGAACAGGTTGACCGCTGTCGGGCGCGAGGCAGCCAGCACATCACAGGCACTGGCCAGGCGTGACTGCCAGTCGCCGCCCTCGCGGTTGATGACGAAAGCCTCCAGCGCCACGCCATAGGCGGCGGCGATCCCGATGGCCGGTGCACCGCGGACCACCATGTCGGTAATGGCAGTCGCGACCCCGCGTGCATCCTCGAGCAGCACCTCGCGGGTCTCACCCGGCAGCAGACGCTGGTCGAGCAGCGCAAGCTTCACCGCCGGCTGAGTGACATCAGAAGTGACATCATGAGTGACGTCAGCGCTGGCATCGGGCGGGGTGCCTGCCGTGTCTTCTTCCCGCGACGCACACTCTTGCTGGCTTACCCAGCGAATCGGAACCAGGCTCATGACCACTCCCCGTTGCTACATGACAATAATGACGACTGGTCATCGCGCGTGGCGCGACGTCCCGCCCCATCGTAACGCAAGTGCCCGTCATGATGAGTTTTTTGCGCTGGACGCTGACCCGCGACGGCAGTCGGATTAGAATGGTGGAATCGTGCCCGAGGGTAAGGTGCCTGTACAGGCCTGCCACTTCCCGAACAGCACTTCCGTAACGGTAAGGATGCAAAGATGAGCGATAACGACACCCAGCAAGATGCCCAGCCCCAGGACCATCTGGGCAATGTCGATGCCAGCGAGATCGCCAAGTTCTCGGCATTGGCCAGTCGCTGGTGGGACCGTGACAGTGAATTCAAGCCGCTGCATGACATCAATCCGTTGCGGGTCGACTATATCGACACCCACGCTGGCCTGGCAGGCAAGCGCGTGATCGACGTCGGCTGCGGCGGCGGCATTCTCTCCGAAGCCATGGCGCATCGTGGTGCCCAGGTGACGGGTATCGACATGGGTGAGGCGCCACTTTCCGTTGCCCGCCTGCACCAGCTGGAGTCCGGTGTCGAAGTGGACTATCGCCAGACCACCGCCGAAGCCGCTGCAGAAGAGATGGCCGGCCAGTTCGACGTCGTCACCTGTCTGGAAATGCTCGAGCACGTGCCGGACCCATCCTCGGTGATCGCGGCCTGCGCACGGTTGGTCAAGCCCGGCGGCATGGTGTTCTTCTCGACCATCAACCGCAATCCCAAGGCGTATGCCTTCGCGATTCTCGGCGCGGAATATGTGCTGCAGATGCTGCCGCGTGGCACCCACGAGTATCGCAAGTTCATCCGTCCGGCCGAGCTGGGTCGCTGGACACGCGATGCGGGCCTCAAGATGGAAGGCTCCACCGGCATGACCTACAACCCGCTGACGCGCAAATATCGCCTGAATTCCTCCGACCTTACCGTCAACTACCTGATGCACACGCGTCGCCCGACCGAGGAAGAGCTTGCGTGAGCCTGCCGGCAGCGCTACCTCGTCCCGCCGCCTTGATCTTCGATCTCGATGGCACCCTAGTGGACACCGCGCCAGACCTGGCGCGCGCCACCAATGAGCTGCGTCAGCATCACACCCTGCCGGCGCTGGACTACGACGTGATTCGCGCCGAAGTCTCGCATGGTGGCAGCGCTCTGGTGACCCTGGCCCTGGGCCATGAGCTCGATCACCCCGAGCACGCCAGCGAGCGCACTCGCCTACTGGAGTTCTATGCCCGCGATGTCGCGGCTCACAGCGTGCTGTTCCCGGGCTATGACGCCTTGATCGAGGTCTGTCAGCGCGCAGGCCTGCCGTGGGGCATCGTGACCAACAAGCCCCGTCAGTTCGCCGAGCCGCTGATCGCCGCACTCAAGCTCACGCCCGGCTGTCTGCTGTGTGCCGATGACCTGCCGGTCAAGAAGCCGCATCCAGAGCCTCTGTGGGAGGCGGCACGCTGCCTCGGTGTCGACGCCTCCGAATGCTGGTATCTGGGGGATCACGACCGTGACATGCAGGCGGCGCGTGCGGCGGGCATGCTGGCGGTCGCGGTGCGCTACGGCTATGTCCGCGAGGGCGACGATGTGGACGCCTGGCCTGCCGATGTGTGGTTTGACACCTCGGAAGAAGTCATCAATGCCGCGCTACGGGCAGCGGACCTGCGCTGACCGAGCGACACGGATACAGCTCGCACAAAGCTCACACGAGCGGGTGATCCGTAGATGAACATCAGAAGATAGACACAAACAGCTAGACACAAGAGCGCCGACGGCCAATCGTCGGCGCTCTTGTTGCAGGGTATCGCGAATGACCCGCCTGGCGGCGTCACTCGCCATCCAGTGAGGAGATGACAGCTGACAATGGCTCAAACTTTCGGCGGCTGGGCGTCGAACATCTCGCCGGTATGACCACGACTGTCCGGCCCCATCAACCACAGATAGGTCGGCATGATGTCGGCGGGCGTACGCAAGGTATCGGGGTCTTCGGCCGGGAACGCCGACTTGCGCATCGGGGTCCGCGTCCCACCGGGATTGAGCGTATTGACGCGCACCTGGCTGGTATTCTCCAGTTCCTGTGCCAGCATCTGCGAGAAGCCTTCCGTAGCGAACTTGGAGACACTGTAGGCGCCCCAGAAGGCACGCCCCTTGCGCCCGACACTGGAACTTGTCAGCACGACGGAGGCGTCCTTCGAGGCCTTCAGCAACGGCAGCAATGCCTGGACCATCCAGATGGGGCCATTGATATTGACCTGCATGACCTGCTCCCACAGCGCAGGATCATACTGCTCGAACGGAGTGATCTTGCCCAGCAGGCTCGCATTGTGCAGAAGGCCATCCAGACGTTCGAACTCGCTGTGCAGGGTATCAGCCATCTGCTGATAATCCTTGAGCGATGCCCCTTCGAAGTTGAGCGGATAGATAGCCGGTTGTGGCGCCCCCAATGCCTCGATCTCGTCGTAGACTTCTTCCAGCTTGGCAATGGTTCTGCCCAGCAATATCACCGTCGCTCCATGACGCGCATATTCGACTGCCGCTTCACGCCCAATGCCGGACCCCGCCCCAGTCACCAGAATGATTCGCCCTTTCAGTATGTCGTCCGGGGCCTGATAGTCGATCTTGCACTCTGCCATGGTGATATCCCTGTCTGAGATCTGTCGTCAACCGCCGATGAGAGTCACTGTCTCTTCATCGACATTCCATTACTTGCTCGGCCACATGAAGCGCGCCCGGGTCGCCTGCCGATGGCATGACGTGCCGAGCGCCACATAACACAAAGCCCGCACCTGGTAGAATACCAAGCGCAGGCTTTGGAGAATACAGGTGGCCAATGGCCACGGGCACTCAGGCGCCGGAGGACAGGAAGTCCTTGGCCATGGTGCCAGCCTTGCTGTCCGGATACTGCTGGACCAGCTTCTCGAGCAAGGAGCGACTTTCCTGCGCCTTGCCTTGACGCGCCTTGACCAGACCCAGCTTGTACATCGCATCCGGCACCTTGCTGGATTGCGAGAATTCGCTGATCACGGTGTCGAAGGCCTGGGCAGAAGCATCCAGCTGGTTCTTGGCCGAATACAGCTCGCCCAGCCAGTAATGGGCATTGGCTGCGAGATTGGAATCCCCATGGTCCACCACGAAGGCTTCAAAGGCGACAATGGCACCGTCGAAGTCGCGAGACTGCACCTTAGCGAAGGCATTCTCGTAATCCTTCTGGGCAGTTGCACCGCTGTCAGCATTGCTGGCGCCATTGGTGCTGGCTGCACCACCGGCACTTGCGCCGCCAGTGACTGCCGTTGCTGCCTGTGAATCGACAACCTGACCGTTCTCCCCGGCGGAAGCGCCGCCAGAAACTCGCTGTTCCAGATCCAGGTAGCGTTGCTGCGACATCTCGGTCAGACGCTTGAACTGGTATTCCAGCTCATCGATCCGGCCGCGAAGTCGGGCAATTTCCTGTGCCTGTTCGTCGAGTTGATTGAGAAGGGTCAGGGTGCCGCCGCCACTCAAACGAGTATTGGCCTGCTGATAGAGCGAGTTTGATTGCCCAGTGAGGTCCTCGACCGTCGGTGCGGCCAAAACGGACAACGGGAGCAACAAGGCTCCCGCACCGAACAACCCTTTCAGGCTGTGTTTCATGCTGTCGGCTCCGCCGAATCATCATGGTATCGCGCAAGCAAGCCCGGGGTTCAAGGACACGCCTCTTGCCCGGGCCAGCTCAACACAAGTTTCTAGCGTCTCCGCGCCTCCTCAGGGAATCGCGAAGATGAACCGTACTTAGTAGTCGAAGACCACACGACGATTCTTGGCGTAGGAAGACTCGCCGTGGCCCTGGACTGCCGGACGCTCTTCACCGTAGGAGACGATCTCGATCTGTGACGGAGACACGCCCTGGACAGTCAGGAAGCGTGCGACAGACTTGGCACGACGCTCGCCCAGACCCAGGTTGTATTCACGAGTACCGCGCTCATCAGCGTGGCCTTCCAGAACGACATTGGCGCTGGTGTTGGCTTTCAGGTACTGAGCGTGACCCATCAGGACGCTTTCGAACTCAGGACGGATGGTGTCCTTGTTGAAGGCGAAGTAGATGGTACGCACGTCAGGCATGGTGGCGTTGCTCATCTGGTTGGCGTTGCTGTTGGCACCAGTGTTCATGCCGGCAGTGTTCGCACCGCTGTTGGCTGAATCCATGTCGCCGTCCTGAGCGCCGCCGCTGCTGGAACAACCTGCCATGACGCTCAGGGACAGGGCAACCAACAGACCTTTTGCATACGGGGTGAACTGCATTGTGAAACTCCTTGCTCTAATGGGTACGAATGCCAAGCCTTTCTTGGTGGCTCAGTTGCATTCTAGTGGTTTAGTTCAGGAACGGCGACCACGCAGGTTCACGCACGTCGCCTTGTGCTGACGGCAGGGAGAATTGTGCCCTTCCGTCTGCCGACACCTGGCCCAGGACCCCGCGGGTTCCTTGCTGAGTGGCATATATCACCATAGTGCCATTCGGCGCAACACTTGGTGATTCATCCCACTGAGTATCGGTCAGGGAGGTAACCCGACCGCTCTTCAGATCTTGCTTGGCAACCTGATAACCGTTGCCTGCGCGGTTGATCATGAACAGGTTCTCTCCATCGGGTGAGATGCGCCCGCGGGAGTTGTAATTGCCGGTATATGTCACACGTTCCGTGCCGCCGGACAGATCAAGACGATAGATCTGTGGGGAGCCAGCACGATCAGAGGTGAACACCATACCGCTGCCATCCGGCAACCAATCCGGCTCGGTATCGATCGCAGGATTGTTGGTTAGACGCTGGAACTGACGGCTGGCAATATCCATCACATAGATTTCCGGCTGGCCATCCTTTGACAATGCCATTGCCAGTTTACGTCCATCCGGCGACCAGGCCGGGGCACCATTGATGCCTCGGAAACCTGTCAGTTTTGCACGACGACCACTGCCCAATTCCTGCACATAGATAGCGGGACGTTCGGCTTCAAAACTGACATAGGCCAGCTTCTTGCCATCCGGCGACCATGCCGGTGACATGATCGGCTCATCGGACGCCAGAATCTCCTGACTATTGTGGCCATCTGAATCCGCCACGTACAGGGCAAAACTAATATTGTCGCCAACACCATTGGCGGTAATGTATGCAATTTTTGTCGAGAAAGCACCGCGAATTCCAGTGATTTCCTCAAATATCTCATCACTCATATAATGGCCACGCGCGCGCAGCTCACCATTGCTTCCGGTGATGACTTCGCCAAGCATGCGCTTGTTGCCCAGCACATCCATCAGCTCATACTGGATGCTATAACCGCCATTGCTGGCCGTCTTTACCTGACCCACCACGAGGTAACTGGCCCCCAGACGCTTCCAGTCATTGACGAAGACGTCCTGCGTCGTGCCCGGCAACGCAATCAGATTGTCGCGCTTGATCGGGTCGAACTGGCCACTGCGCGCCAGGTCATCGGAGATGATGCGTGCGAGGTCCTGCGGCAGACTTCCCCCGGTCAGATTCTCGAACGGCACGACAGCGATAGGTGTGGCGCTGTCATTGCCCTTGGTGATCTCGATGGTCAGGTCAGCTCTTGCCAGGCTGGTCACTGCCAGCAAGGCGGCTGCCATCATCCATGCGGTCAATCGTCTCATCGGCCCAGGTCCTCTGGATTGAAGTACAGGTTGAAGTTTCGGAACTGGCTCTTGGCACCAGCCGGCAGGTCCTGCATCTCGGTAAACGGCGCTGCTTTCTGGATCGCCTGAATCGCGGAGCGATCAAAGGCGGCGTTACCACTGCTCTTGCTGACCGCTGCCGTTACCAATTCGCCTGTCGGCAACAATGACACTCTCAGCGTGACCGTCATACCGGGAACGGAGCCCGAGGGCCGATTCCAATTCTGTCCGACATACTTCTTGAGCAGGTTCTCGAAGCTGTTGGCAGCCTGAGCGGCCTGTTTGGCGCCGCTGATGGCGTCGCTTTCATTGTCTATCAGGCTATCCAGCGAGCCGGCAGAGGCCTGCGCCGCTTTCTCGGCAAGTGCCTTCTGGCGTGCGGCTTCAGCGGCCGCCTTCTTGCGCGCTTCTTCCGCCGCCTTGGCCTTGGCTGCCTTCTCCTTGGCGGCCTTGTCAGCTGCCGCCTTGGCCGCCTTTTCCTTCTCGGCCTTCTCCGCTGCTGCCTTGGCCTTAGCTGCCTTTTCGGCTTCCGCTTTCTTGGCTTCAGCGTCTGCCTTGGCCTTGGCCGCCTTCTCCGCTTCGGCTTTCTTGCGCGCTTCTTCTGCGGCTTTTTCCTTGGCGGCCTTTTCGGCTTCCGCCTTGGCCTTGGCAGCCTTCTCGGCTTCCGCCTTCTTCAAGGCATCGGCCTTGGCCTGCTTTTCCGCTTCGGCTTTCTTGCGATCAAGGGCAATCGCCTTGGCTTCCTCTGCACGCCTGGCCGCTTCTGCCTTGGCCTTGTCGGCCGCCGCCTGCTCAGCCTTCAACTGCTCCGCCGCCTTGGCCTGCTCAGCCGCCTTTTGTTGTTGCGCCTTCTGGGCAGCCGCCTTTTCCTCGGCGGCGCTGCGCTGCTGTTCCGCTGCAAGCTCTGCCTCTCTGGCCGCCTCTTCCTTGGCGCTCTGGCGCTGATCGGATTCTTCGGCCGCATCACGCGCCTTGCTGGACTTCGCCTGCTGGGCCTGATTGGTCGTGGTCTCGGTGCTGACCAGTGTCGCGTTGACGATGGTGGTGTTGGTCTTTTCCGGTTCGGATTCTGGCCAACTCACCAGAGTCAGAATCAGGATGCCCAGGTGCAGACCAACAGCCAGCACCACAGGCAACCCCAACCCGACCCGCTGTTCTATCTCTGGCTGACTCATCCATCAGCCCTCGGTCGGTGGTTCTGAAATCAGCCCGACATTGGGGACACCGGCACCCTGCAACGTGCTCATCAACCCCATGACATCGCCGTAGGGCGCCGTTTTGGCACCCTTTACCAGCACGGGCGTCTTGGGCTTCTCGGCCACGATGGATGCGACCTTGCTGCCCAGTTCATCCAGTGCCACCGGCGTGCGCTTGTCTTCATCCGACCCCAGATCGATGTAGTAATTGCCGCTGTCGTCCAGCGAGACGATCAATGGCGTCACATCATCGGGATTGTCGATCGGCTTGGAGGTGACCTTGGGCAATTCGACCTGAACCCCCTGCGTCATCATCGGCGCGGTGATCATGAAGATGACCAGCAACACCAACATGACGTCGATGAAGGGCACCACATTGATCTCGGAGGACAGCTTGCGCTTGTGGCCTCTGCTATACGGTCCTTTCATTGACTCGCCTCCCTTCAAGCGTCGTTGCTGCCACGACCGTGCAGATTACGATGCAGAATGGAGTGAAGCTCTTCGGCGAAGTCTTCATAGCGACCCAGCAGCTGATCAGCACGGCTGGCCAGACGGTTGTAGAAGATGACGGCCGGAATTGCCGCGAACAGGCCCATGGCAGTCGCGACCAGTGCTTCGGCAATCCAGGGGGCGACGGTGGTCAGAGTTGCCTGTTGAGCCGTACCCAGTGCCTGGAAGGAGCCCATGATGCCCCACACGGTACCGAACAGGCCGACATAGGGGCTGACGGAGCTGACCGTGGCCAGGAACGGGAGATGAACGTTGAGGCGCTCTTCTTCACGTGACAGCGTGACGCGCATGCTGCGTTGCACACCATCCATCACCGCATCGGCATTGCTGGACTTGGGCTTGAGGCGGCTGTACTCGCGGAAGCCGGCACGGAAGACGCCAGAGGCGCCCGGAGTGGATTCTTCATCCGTCGGCAATTCACGATAGAGGTGATTGAGGTCGACCCCGGACCAGAAGCGCTTCTCAAAGGCCGCGTAAGCCTGCTTGGCACGGGACAATGCCATCCCGCGCTGAAAGATCACCACCCAGGATGCAATGGAAGCTGCCAGCAACAGCAACATGACTGCCTGAACGACCAGACTGGCGTTCACGAACAGCGAAATGATCGACATCGAATCTTCCACGGAAATCCCTCTTTACTTGGTTCAGTCTGTGCCACCGTCAATCAGTGACACGATAAATAATCTGTTCATCAGCCTGGCGTCTCGGCACCTGGCTGGCAGCGGCCTCATCTGCGCCTTGTGATCTCAGACCTCAAGAGCCGCAAGCAATTCCCCGGGCCAGCGTCTGGGGCGCAAGGTCGTGGCATCGACGCAAGCGATCACGACTTCCGCTTCGCTCAATATCTGCTCACCGCGCAGCGCCTTCTGGGTGAACGTCAAGCGTGCACCGCGCAAGGCGCTTGCCGTTGCCGTCACGGTCAGCAGGTCATCCAGATGCGCAGGACGAAGATAACGATTTGTTACACTGTGTACTACCAACTGAATGCCTTTTTCAAGCAAGGCTTGCTGCGTGAAGCCCTTCGCTCGCAACCATTCACTGCGTGCGCGCTCCATGAAGCGCAGATAATTCACGTAGTAGACGATGCCACCGGCATCAGTATCCTCGATGTAGACGCGCACAGTGTGGTGAAAACATGCAGCTTCACCCTTCAACGTATTTCCTGCGCCTTCAGATGTCATGACGCGTCATTTCCTTCCTGCCCCAGCCGCGCCTGCTCTTCACGTGGGGTGATCCCGAAGTGCAGATAGGCCGAGCGTGTAACCAGTCGCCCACGCGCCGTGCGCATCATGAAGCCCTGCTGAATCAGGTAGGGCTCCAGCACATCCTCGATGGTATCGCGCTCTTCCCCGATGGCCGCCGCCAGTGAATCGACCCCGACCGGCCCGCCATCGAACTTCTCGATCATCGCCAACAGCAGTCGACGGTCCATGTGATCCAGGCCGTGGCTGTCGACATTGAGCATGTTGAGCGCCTTGTCGGCCACTTCCAGCGTCAAGCGACCATCCGAGCGCACTTCGGCGAAGTCACGCACCCGGCGCAGCAGGCGATTGGCGATACGCGGCGTGCCGCGGGAACGACGCGCAATCTCCAGCGCCCCTTCCATCTCGACTTCCATGCCGGAGAGCCTGGCACTGCGCGCCACGATGTCGGTGAGTGACTCGATATCGTAGAACTCGAGGCGCTGGACGATGCCGAAGCGATCGCGCAGCGGCGCCGTCAGCAGCCCCGCGCGCGTCGTCGCGCCGACCAGGGTGAATCGTGGCAGCTCAAGCTTGATCGAGCGGGCCGCGGGGCCTTCACCGATCATGATGTCGAGCTGGTAATCTTCCATCGCCGGATAGAGCACTTCCTCGACGGCCGGTGACAGGCGGTGAATCTCGTCGATGAAAAGGACATCGCCTTCCTGCAGGTTGGTCAGCATCGCTGCCAGGTCCCCTGCCCGCTCCAGCACCGGCCCCGAGGTCGACTTGATATCGACACTCATCTCGCTGGCGATGATATGCGCCAGCGTCGTCTTGCCGAGGCCGGGCGGGCCGAAGACCAGGGTGTGATCCAGACTATCGCCTCGTCCTCGCGCGGCACTGATGAAGATTTCCATCTGCTCGCGGACGATGGGCTGTCCGATGTAGTCACTCAGCGTGCGTGGCCGGTTGGCGCGATCGATCCGCTCTTCCGGATCATGCGTCGCCGCGGAGATCAGTCGGTCCGACTCCATCATGATGCTTGCTCAACTCCTGATGACGCAGGTCACGCACATGACGCGGGTCATGGGCCATGAACGTGCGTCAGTGGCAGGTGGCAAGGTTTGCCAGGGCGGTGCAACGATCTAGCGCATCTACGTTCAAGCGCGCACTTTCTACCCCAGTAACCTGCCAACCCCTAGTCAATAAATCCAATCACGATGCGCCGTTTCCTTCACGGAAACTATAGGGCGCATGTTTGCTGCCCTGGCGGAGCTTCAGCTGGCCATCTTGCGCGCCAGCGCCGCCTTGATGAGCGCTTCCGTGGAGGCGCCGGTCTCGAGCCCGGAGAGCATCTTGGCCGCCTCGACAGGCTTGTAGCCCAGAGACACCAGCGCGGCTTCGGCATCCGCCAGAGGATGCGTGACCGGCGGTTGCGGCTGGGAGGCACGCGCCATTTCATCCAGCCCATCATCCGCCGGCAGCGTCCAATGCTTGAGGCGATCACGCATCTCGATGATCAGGCGATCCGCCGTCTTCTTGCCGACGCCCGGCAGACGTGTCAGCGCCCGGCTATCTTCATCGTGAACACAGCGAATGAAATCGGACTGCTCCATTCCCGACAGAATCGCCAGCGCCAGTCGCGGACCGACACCGGAGATCTTGATCAATTCACGGAACAGACGACGCTCGGGCTCCTTGCCGAAGCCATACAGCAACTGCGCGTCTTCGCGCACCACCAGGTGGGTGTAAAGCTGGCAATGTTCGCCCACGGCCGGCAAGCCCAACAGGGTGTTCATCGAAGCTTCCAGTTCATAACCGACACCCTGTACGTCAAGCACCAGCTGCGGCGGTTGTTTTTCCAGCAATGTCCCGGTCAGGCGTCCAATCATGTTGCGGCTGTCCTTGCTCGGCAGAGAACGTGTTCGGTGGGATCGTGCTGCTCGCAGACCCGATTCTCTGCACGGATTGTTACAATGCGGGCAAGCCTACCAAAGATGAAGCGTAGGCGGCATGTCCCAGTGTCACGACGAATTTGTCGCATCTTTCTGACAGTCATACCTTGGGTGATGGCACGAAGCCTGATGCCACGCGGCTTGGCGCATCACGCAATCGGCTGCTGCCAGGCTCGGCAGACACTCTACAAGTGACTGAAAAATCGCTATTAATTGAGCACAATACCGCATTTGTCGCTCAACGGCATGTCAGGCGTCGGACTCGAAGTCTCGCCAGCTGCTGCTACGCCGCACGCGGGTTCCCTTGCGTCGACTGGTATTCCCCAGCCCCAAGGCTTCCAGCTGATCATTGCCGGGCGTCAGGCGTCGACGCGCGAAACAATGCGTCAGGGCAATGGCCAGCGCATCGGCGGCATCGGCCTGCGGCGTGGCGGAGAGCTTGAGCGTATGCGTGACCATATGCTGCACCTGAGACTTCTCGGCGGCACCGGTACCGGTCACGGCCTGCTTGATCTGCCGCGGCCCATATTCGAACACCGGCAAGCCGTGATTGGCCGCACACACGATGGCAGCTCCGCGCGCCTGGCCCAGCTTGAGCGCCGAATCGGCGTTCTTGGACATGAAGACCTGCTCGATGGCGAATTCCGCGGGGCGATGCAGGGCGATCACCTCGCTGATACCGGCATAGATCTGCGCCAGGCGCTGATCCAGGCTGACCTGTGACATGCGAATGCAGCCACTGTCCACATAGCGAGGCTGAGCCGCAGAGACATCCAATACCCCATACCCGGTCAGACGTGAGCCCGGGTCGATGCCAAGAATGATCATGCTGCCGCCTCGCTTCTCACACCTTGCCTCTTCGCTGTCGTCATCGCGCCATCGCTCTTACTGTGTATATAACCAGCCACCATGCCACAAAAAAGGCGGTGCGACACTGTCATTGCCTGACGTGAACGCCAGCAAACAGTCTCGCACCGCCTTGTCGGGCTTGCTCGCCCCTTTGCCTACCAGGCCAAAGGGGCAAACCTGCCACCGCGGGACCGCCCTTGTCTGATCGAATCAGTCCAGACGGCCCCACCAGTCACTCTCTCGGTCATGCGCCGCTGAATCAGGCCTGACCGCTTTCGTCTTCGACCTTGACCTTCTGACGCAGACGGATGTTCAGCTCCTTGAGCTGCTCACCGCTGACCACGCCCGGGGCGTCGGTCATCATGCAGCCGGCGCTCTGGGTTTTCGGGAAGGCAATCACTTCACGAATGGTCTTGGCGCCGGTCATCAGCATCACCAGACGGTCGAGACCGAAGGCCAGACCACCATGGGGCGGCGCGCCGAACTTCAGGGCGTCGAGCAGGAAGCCGAACTTCTCTTCCGCTTCTTCTTCACCGATGCCCAGCACCTCGAACACGGTACGCTGCATGGCCTGATCGTGGATACGGATGGAGCCGCCACCCAGCTCGGTGCCGTTGATGACCATGTCGTAGGCGCGAGACAGTGCCGCTTCCGGGTTGGCCTTGAGCTCTTCCGGCGTGCAGGACGGCGCGGTGAACGGGTGGTGCAGCGCGCTCAGGCGGCCGTTGGCATCGGCTTCGAACATCGGGAAGTCGACGACCCACAGCGGTGCCCACTCGCGGGTGTAGAGGTTGAGGTCTTCACCCAGCTTGACGCGCAGCGCACCGATGGCCTCGGCCACGATGTTGGCCTTGTCAGCACCGAAGAACACGATGTCGCCATCGACGGCGCCACAGCGGTCCAGCACTTCATCCACGACGTCTTCCATGAACTTGACGATCGGCGACTGCAGCCCCTCGATGCCCTTGGCACGTTCGTTGACCTTGATCCACGCCAGGCCCTTGGCACCGTAGATGCCGACGAACTTGGTGTAGGCGTCGATTTCCTTGCGTGACAGGCTGGCACCGCCCGGCACACGCAGTGCGGCGACACGGCCCTTGTCGTCCTTGGCCGGACCGGAGAAGACCTTGAAGTCCACGCCGCTCATCAGGTCATCGACATCGACCAGTTCCAGCGGGATACGCAGGTCCGGCTTGTCGGAACCGAAACGGCTGATGGCCTCGGAGTACGGCATGGTCGGGAAGTCGCCCAGCTCGACATCGAGCACTTCCTTGTAGAGGCCACGGATCATGGTCTCGGTCATGCCCATGATGTCCTGCTCGTCGACGAAGCTGGCTTCGAGGTCGATCTGGGTGAACTCCGGCTGACGGTCAGCACGCAGGTCTTCATCACGGAAGCATTTGGCGATCTGGTAGTAACGATCGACACCGGCGACCATCAGCAGCTGCTTGAACAGCTGCGGAGACTGCGGCAGTGCGAAGAAGCTGCCGGCGTAGGTGCGGCTCGGCACCAGATAGTCACGTGCGCCTTCCGGCGTGGCACGTGTCAGGATCGGAGTTTCGATGTCGAGGAAGCCCAGGGCTTCGAGCTGGGCGCGCACGCTGTGAGTGATACGCGAGCGCAGACGCAGCTTCTCGATCATGTCGGGACGACGCAGGTCGACATAACGATACTTGAGGCGAACTTCCTCACCGACCTTGTTGTGGTCGTCGAGCTGGAACGGCGGCGTCTGTGCGGTGTTGAGCACTTCGACGTCCTTGGCCAGCACTTCGATCATGCCTGTCGGCATGTTCGGATTCTGGGTGCCTTCCGGGCGCAGACGGATACGGCCCTTGATACGCAGCACGAACTCGCTGCGCGCCTTGTCGGCAGTGGCGAAGGCATCGACGGTGTCCGGATCGACGACGATCTGGGCGATGCCATCACGGTCGCGCATGTCGAGGAAGATGACGCCACCGTGGTCGCGACGGCGGTGCACCCACCCGCACAGAGTGACATCCTGATCGATCAGGGTCTCGTTCAGTTTGCCGCAATAGTGGCTGCGCATGTTGATTCCTTGTTGCTCAAATTCATGATCGACGCGCTGATGCGCATCTGTCTCAGAGGGCCTGCCGTTGGCGATGAGGGTCAAGGGTACCCGCTGGGCGCCCTTGACCCTCATCACGCTGATGCCTGACGCACTATCCCAGCTGTGTCAGGCGGTGCTGTCGCTACCACCGGCCAGATTCTTCTTGCTGCCGGACTTGAAATCCGTCTCGTACCAGCCACTGCCTGCCAGACGGAACCCGGCGGCGGAGACCAGCTTCTCGAGCTGGTCCGTCTTGCATTCCGGGCACTCCGTCAGCGGCGCAGCGCTGATCTTCTGCAACTTGTCCATCCGATGGCCACAGGCCTTGCAGTGGTATTCATAGATCGGCATGGTTTTCTTTCCTGACAATACTGGTCACGGGGCTGTCTGAGCACCGTGAACCATGACAATGTTATGCCTTGCGGCGCGTCTTGCGTTCAGCGCACCTGCGGCCCCAACATGAGAGCTTTCGCAAGCACCAGCAAGAGACGCCTACAATAAGGCCAGTTGAGCGGCTTTCAAGTCAAAGCGAAAGGGGCACATTATAGCGTGCTCGGCCCCGTGCGGGGCAACACCCAAGCACAAACCGGCCCAGACGCTACGTACTCGTCATTTCCGGGCCAGCCTTTCTGTCTTCCTGTCTATCTTCCTACGCCATCATGAGGCACCTATGTCCGATCACGATCGTACTGCGCAGTCTCCCTCTCATTCTTCCACGCCCGCTTCCTCTCAGTGCGAGCCTGCCTCGTCCACCGGCGCTCCGCAGGCCGTCATGCTCGATGCCGGCTCCGTCGGTGACGGGCTGGACTTCTCGCGTCTCGAGGCCCGTCTGGAAGGATTGGTCTGTCATGACGCGACCGCGCCCGAGGAAGTGGTGCCACGGCTGAGCGGTGCCTCCATCGTGCTGGTCAACAAGGTACGCATCGAGGCGCACCACATGGATGAGCTGCCGACCCTCAAGCTGATCGCGGTGATGGCGACCGGCACCAACAATATCGACATGGCGGCCGCCGAAGCACGCGGCATTCGAGTCATGAACGTCAATGCCTACGGCACTCACTCGGTGGCGCAGCACACCTGGATGCTGCTGCTGGCACTGGCAGGCCGCCTGCCGGAATACCAGACCGACATCGCCGCGGGCGAGTGGCAACGCAGCGCGACCTTCTGCCTGATGGGCCGCCCCGTGGTGCAGCTGTCCGGCAAGCATCTGGTCATCATCGGCAAGGGAGAGCTGGGCACTGCGGTGGGCAGGCTGGCCGAGGCGTTCGGCATGCGCGTGACCTTTGCCGCTCGTCCGGGCACCGCCCCCACTGCCGAGCGCCCCGCGCTGGAAAGCCTGCTGCCTCAGGCTGACGCCATCAGCCTGCACTGCCCGCTGACCCCAGAGACGCAGCATCTGATCGATGAGCAGGCGCTCGCCGCCATGAAGCCCGGTGCACTGCTGGTCAATTGCGCCCGCGGGGGCATCATCGACGAGGACGCAGCGCTGGAGGCACTGGCCACCGGACAACTCGGCGGCCTGGCGGTGGATAGCCTGCCGGAGGAGCCGCCACGTGAAGGCCACTCGCTGCTCTCGGCCCTGGAAAGCCAGCACCATTCGGCGAGTGCCCCCTTGAACCTGATCGTCACGCCGCACAATGCCTGGATCAGCCAGGAGGCGCGCCAGAACATGCTCGATCTCAGTCTGGCCAATATCGAGACATTCCTGAGCGAACACGCCTGACACGGCCACAGCCTCGCGGCCTCAACCTCGCGATGATAGCCACTGACGCCGAGTGGCAGGTGTGAGCGGCACGTCACGAAAAAGCCCCCGAACCGGCATATGCGCCGAGTCGGGGGCTTTTTTGTCAATGGCCGGCATCAGCGGATGCGGATATGCATGCCTGCCGCCTTGAGGGCGTTTCCTTCAGCGTCCCACGACACTACACGACCGCGTGAGCTCAACAATACCCATCGGGTGCCGCTCGCTCGCCGTCCTCATGCTCACCGTCATCGTCAGCGCTCAGGCCCCGCTGTTGCAGAAGCTTGTCGCCAGCCTTGCCTGTGGCGTCCGCCATGCCTGCCTCGTTCATTCCCATCGCCTCGATCTGCTGTAGGTCCTCTTCCTGCGGCGCACGCATCCGGTACTGGCACTCACAGCTTTCGCCATAGGTGGTGATGATCTTGTGTCTGAGCGCATGTACCTGTTCAAGATCCTCCGGGTGAATCAAGCGATCGAAGTCCATTTCGCGCATCGCCAACGGCTCGTGGCCCGAAGCGCCGAGCATCTTCCAGAGATTGGGATGGATCTGGACGATGCGCTCAGGAATGTCCATTTCCCACAGGCTATCGCCACTGGCTTCGAGGGAATCCAGCAAGCGACGCTCGCTGGAATGCAATTCCTTCTGGGTCTGGCGCAGCCGCTGGTACATCTCTTCGGCGGTGGCGTTGGCATCATCCAGCTCGACGATACCACTGCCGCCCGCCGATTCGACTTCAGCGCCCATGCCGATGCGATGCAGTCGTTCGCGCAGCTCGGCCAGCGGCACCGAAAGGCGACGGCTGATATGATGCGTGCGCCAGCTCATGAGAATGAAGAAAGTGAAATAGAACAGGATCAAGCCACCAATCAATGCCATACCCACCAGCTGGAAATTACGCCCGATCTCTGCGGTACGGAAGAAGACGGCACTCTCCTCGACCATGCTCAACATGATCCAGCCATTGCCCGGCAAGCGCTCCCACGCCACCTTGTAGGGCGCTCCCGCTACAATGACGCTCTCCAGACCGCGCCGCTGCTCCAGGATACGGGGCGCCAGTTTATTGAAGACATCATGACCGTTCAGGTCCAGCTGGGCGGGCCGAATGACATCCTCTTCCTGCAGGTCATTGGCATCGGGAATTTCCAGCGGCAGCAGCGACAACAACTGCTCACCGGCACGTGGTACGGCGAGTGAGCGCCCCTCGGCATCGAACAGCATCGCGAAGCCTTGCCAGGGCAGCTCCATCGCCAGCACCTGATTGACGATCACATCCAGGGTCATGTCGACGCCAGCGACACCGAGAAACTCGCCTTGCTCGGAATAGAAGGGACTGACGGCAGACGTCATCCAGCCATTACCGGCCGGGTCTTCATAGATATCGGTCCAGATGGTGTCGCGAGAGGGGTTCGCTTCTGGCGCGGCCAGATAGAAGAAGGAGAAATCACGACAGTCATGGTCGGCTGGCACCAGAGCGGCCAGATCGACATAGGGGAAAAGACGGACATAGCAATCGGCCATCGTGACGAAGGACTGCACCACGGCCGAGTGCGAGGACACGACACTGCGCATGATCGGGTCGACTGCCGCCATGCGCAGCGCCGTGGGGATGTCCTGCTCGAGGCCTGGCAAGGCGGGGTAGAAGCCGCTGCCCTGATTGTCCGCCGTCTGCTGACTGGCCCAGACACCGCTGGGCAGGCTTGCGTGACGGGCAACCTCGCGCGCCGCTACCCCGGTACCGGCGTCGCCCATGGCCAGTTCGCCTGCCTGGGCACCGAGCCCGCGCGACAGGTTCTGGACATGCTCCAGTTGCTGGCTGAGTGACTTGGCCTCCCGCAGCATCGCCAGATTGAGCTCGCTGCTCGACTGGGATTGCAGGTAATTGAGGTTGGCATCACGAATCTCGTCATTGGATACGAAATACACCGCCACCAGGGCGGTCTCGACCAACAGCAACGGAATCATGGTACTGGTGAAGAGCGCTCGCCAGACCCACTTCTTGATCGTGACGGCGGGTTGCTTCGACTCCGACATGGGCGACTATCCTGAATCCAGCGAGATGACAGGAAGTATGCACTTTCTCTTGCGTTCCAAGAGGCTAATAGCTTCAACGCTTAAACATGACCTAAAGGTCAGACCTTGGTGATACGACTGGGGACAGGCGGCCAAGGCTTTGCTAGGATGCTCGACCCCAAGGAGGCTGCATGCTTTACAACTACGGTTCTATCAATATCGATCACGTCTATCGGGTACCTCACCTGGTACGACCGGGTGAAACCCTGGCGAGTCTCTCCTACCGTCAGGTACTGGGTGGCAAGGGTGCCAACCAGTCGCTCGCGCTTGCGCGCGCCGGAGGCGACGTCACGCACTGGGGCCGCCTTGGCAACAGTGATCGCTGGGCACTTGAGCCGCTGGAAAGCGCCGGAGTGATCACCTCGCAGGTCGAGCTCAGCGCCAGCGCCAGTGGCCACGCCATCATCCAGGTGGACGACCACGCCGAGAACAGCATCATTCTGCATCCGGGTGCCAACCACGGTTTCACCGATGAGCATCTGGCGACGCTGTTCTCCGACGTGACGCAGGGAGATTGGCTGCTGCTGCAAAATGAGTGCAACGCACTGGGCAAGGTCATCGAGCTGGCACATGCCAAGGGCATGAAGATCGCCTTCAACCCCGCCCCGATGGGGGCTGACGTCCTGCGCCTGCCGCTGGAGCATTGCCAGGTGCTGTTCCTCAATCGCGGTGAAGCGGCACAGCTGGTCGAGCTGGAAGAAAGCGCGCCTGTCGCCACCCTGCTCGCCGCGCTGCACACTCGCCTGCCTGACACCGAAGTGGTCATGACCCTGGGCAGCGAAGGCGTCTGCTACCAGCTGGGGGAACAGCGCATCCAGCTGCCGGCGCACCGCGTCAATGCCGTGGACACCACCGCGGCGGGCGATACCTTCATCGGCTATTACCTGGCAAGCCAGATCGAAGGCCAGAGCATCGAGGAAAGCCTGCGTCGTGCCAGCACCGCCTCTGCCCTGTGCGTGAGCCGCGAAGGCGCAGCGCCGAGCATTCCGCTGGCCAGTGATGTCGCCGCTGCCCTGGCCGAATGGCCGACGCTCGACGTCCTGAGCAACTGACTTTCTGGGCAACTGAGCCTTTCAGCAACTGAACTACCTGCACGGGGCACTACTATGTGGCCCGTGCCGTGCCCGTGTCATCTCATGGGCACCTTGTCGGCGTAACGCCCTCTATTGCAGGTCACTTCTTTCACGAGGTCAGCATGAAAACACCGATTATCTTTGATACCGATCCGGGCGTGGATGATGCCCAGGCGATTGCCATCTGTCTGGCGCATCCGGACATCGAATTCCTCGGCATGACCACCACCTTCGGCAACGTCACCATCGAGACGGCCACCTCCAACGCCCTGCTGCTGGGCGAACTGGCGGGTCAGGAGATTCCGGTCGCCCAGGGCGCTGCCCAGCCACTGGTCAAGGACAAGTTCCCGGCGCCGGCGCACATCCACGGCGCCAATGGCCTGGGCAACATGGAGATCCCGGAACCCAAGGGCAAGGCACTGTCCATCAGCGCACCGCAGTTCATCGTCGAGCAGGTCAATGCGCGTCCGGGCGAGATCACCCTCGTCGCCGTCGGCCCGCTGGGCAATCTGGCCACCGCACTGCAGCTGGACCCGAGCATCATCAGCAAGGTCAAGCAGGTCGTCATCATGGGCGGCTCCATCCGTGAAGGCGGCAACGTCTCACCGGTCGCCGAAGCCAACATCTTCAATGACCCGCATGCCGCCGCCAAGGTGCTGACCGCCGGCTGGCCGCTGACCATGGTCGGTCTCGATGCGACGCACCGCTGCGTGCTGTCTCCGGCCCATGTCGAGCGCATCCGTGTCGCGCAAGGCGCACTCGGCGAAGTGCTGTCCGGCAGTTATCAGTTCTACAAGGCCTTCTATCAGGAAGCGCGCGGCATCGATGGTTGCTGCCCGCACGACAGCTGCGCCCTCGCCTGGCTGATGAAGCCGGAGCTGTTCACCACCGAGCGCGGCCACCTGAATGTCGAAGTCGAAGGCCTGGCCGAAGGTCAGACGCTGTTCGCCCCTGAGGGTCGCGAATTCCTCGGCAACCAGTGGTCCCAGACGCCGCTGGTCGACGTCTGCGTCAATGCCCAGGGCGACAAGGTCGTCGAGTGGATCACCGACGTATTGACCGCCAAGGCGTCCTGATCCGACGCTCGGCAGGCCCGCCTGGGCCTTGCTACAAACCGAGACAACGCCCGTCAGCGTCATTGCTGGCGGGCGTTGTCTCGGTTTGTGCATTCGCGCTTGTTCACTTTCCCCTTTCCTTCCTCCTTCCCTCTTCTCCTCTTTGGCGTCTCTCCTTTACCGCAACGGCCTCCCCATGCCCCCGAAGGCCGAGAAATTGCTGGGTAATATAGATTTCTTCAGCAAGATAACGGGATAAACTTTTGACTACCCCTTACCAGACGAGAGTGAATGGCGAGCCGTTCGGCGCATGCACATAATCTGATACGCTAGCGGAATCTCACTGGGCAAGCGCCTCATACGCCGCCCCATCCTGCCTGCCACGGAGCTCATCATGCCTTCGACGACAACGTTGCCCTCTGCACCCGCTGCAACGCTTCGCACTCAGGATTCTCCCGCGATCGCCGACACCCAGTACGATTGCCTGGTCTTCATCGGTCGCTTCCAACCCATGCACCATGGCCATGTTGCCGTGATGGAAGAAGCCCTGCGCCTCGCGCGGCAGGTCATCGTGCTGGTCGGTTCTGCCTGGCAGGCACGTTCACTGCGCAACCCGTTCACCTTCTCTGAACGCACGCGCATGATCCGCAGTTGCTTTGACGATGCCGACAATGCGCGCCTGGAAATCGTGCCGTTGCTGGATGCCCTCTACAACGACGATGTCTGGGTACGTGATGTGCAGCGCAAGGTACGCGATATCGCGCGCCCGCAGGCCAACCGGATGCCGAGAATCGCGCTGATCGGTGCCAATCGTCGTGACAGCAACAGTCAGTCAAGCTACTACCTGAGCCTCTTCCCGCAGTGGGAGTCGGTGGCGGTGCCACTGCGCGAGGGGATGGAGGCCAGCCGTATTCGTGAGGTCATCTTCACCGAGCGCGCCCGTGCGGAGGATTGGCTGGACAACGAGGGATTGGAGCTGCTGCCACCGCCGGTGGCTCAGCACTTGCATGGCTTCCTGGATGAGACCGCGTGGCAAGGGCTGGTCGAGGAGCGTCGCCTGCTGGAGCAATATCGCGCCGCCTGGAGCGATGCGCCCTACCCGCCACTGTTCATCACGGTCAACGCCGTGGTGGTGCAGTCCGGTCATGTGCTGCTCACCACGCGGCGCGCGGCACCCGGCAAGGGGCTTTACGCCCTGCCCGGCGGCTTCGTGCAACCCCAGGAGCGCCTGCTGGATGCCTGCCTGCGTGAGCTCAAGGAGCGTGTGCGCCTCAAGGTGCCGGAACCAGTCCTGCGTGGCTCTCTGCGCGGACAGCGTCTGTTTGACGCGCCGCATCGCAGCTGGCGCGGACGCACCCTGGCAGAGGCCTTCTACTTCGCTCTGCGCCCGGAGCAGCAGCTTCCCAAGCTCAGAAGCGGCGGCGGCGAGAACGAGGAGCAGGCACGCTGGGTCGCACTGGCGGATCTGGAGCCCGACACCCTCTTCGAGGACCACTTCTTCATCATTCAGAATTTCCTCGGCCTGCATGCAGGCCAAAGCAGTTTCTGACTACCCGGAACGGCCTATGCAGGCGCGCACACTTCCCTGCATCAGCACAACGAAAACGGCAGCCCCGCGGGGCTGCCGTTTTCGTCACAAGACACCTGGCTTTTTTTGTCTTTGCCTTTTGTCTTTGCCTTTTGTCTTCGCCTGCAACACTCAGGCTCAGGCTTCGAGGAAATCTCGCGGCAGATTCATCAGCTGCTTCCACAGCTTGTCGATGCCGGGCTTGTGGACCAGTGAGCAACGATAGAGACGAATCTCCAGCGGGATATCCCACGCCTCGTTGCCTGCGCGCACCAGCTTGCCGCTTTCCAGCTCATCGCGAATGCAGAAATCCGGAATCCACGCCATGCCGACGCCCTGCAGAGCCATGCCCTTGAGTCCCTCGGCCATCGCCATCTCATAGACGGTGCGCAGGCGCAGGCGCAGTGGATCATTCTTCAAAAGCATCTTCACGCTGCGACCCAGAAATGCCCCTTGGGTATAGGACAGCAAGGGAATCGCATCCTGGCTGGTCTCGCTCTGCCCGGTCAGCGGGAAGCGGGGCTCGCCATTCTCTAGCGGCACGCACACCGGCAGCATGTTGACCTTGGCGACCGAGAAGGACGGAAAGGCCTCGGCGTCCAGCTGCATGCTGGCGTAAGGGTCGTAATAGGCGAGCATCAAGTCACAGTTGCCTTCGCGCAGCGAGTGAATGGCGTCGCCGACATTCATCGCGGACAGGCGTGTCGGCAATTCCCCCAGGCCCTGCTGGAGACGCGAGATCCACTTGGGGAAGAAGGCCAGCGCCAGCGAATGCGCGGCCGCGATATCCAGGGTTTCGTTGGCCATGCCCAGCCCGCGCAGGTGGGCGAGACACTCTGACAGCTGCTCTGTCAGGTTGCGCGCGGTGACCAGGAACAGCTGGCCCTCCGGCGTCAGACTGACCGGGGTCGTCGAGCGGTCGACCAGCGTAGTGCCCACGGCCTGTTCAAGCGCACGGATGCGGCGACTGAACGCAGGCTGGGTAACGTGTCGCAGGCGAGCCGAGGTGGAGAAGCTGCGGGTATTGGACAGCGCAACGAAATCTTCCAACCACTTAGTTTCCAGGTTCACCCGAACTCCCAAAAATGTCGAACATGCCCAAGCGAGGCTTGCCTGGCCGGTCATGCAGGGTCTTGTCATGGAGAATGGTGCGTCGCGGCGCACCACCACCTTCGTCTTATGCGTTTGACGTATACGGCAGCGTTGAATGGCATTGGCCGCCGAGGGGCTGCGCTGGTTACCCTTGTCCACCTAGCCGCCATTCAAGCGCCACAGTGTACTTCAGCCAGGAGTTCCGCCCAAGTGAACCATCTCTCGGAAACCCCCATCGCCGCCAATGCCACCCCGGCAACTTCCACGCCGGCCGACCTGAGCCATGCCGAGCGTGAGGCACTGGCCAACGGCTTCCGGCTTGAAAAGGATCTCCTCGGGCGCGAGCCGGTGCCCGCTGACGCCTACTACGGTGTCCAGACCCAGCGCGCGCTGAACAACTTCCACCTCTCCGGCGTGCCGTTGTCGCACTTCCCGCGTCTCGTCGAAGGGCTCGCGCTGGTCAAGGCCGCCGCCGCCGAAGCCAACCATGCGCTGGGCTATCTCGAGACACGCGAGCATGACGCCATTCAGCACGCCTGCGCGCGTCTGATGAATGGCGATCATCACGATCAGTTCGTGGTCGACATGATCCAGGGCGGCGCCGGCACCTCGACCAACATGAATGCCAACGAAGTGATCGCCAATCTTGGCCTGGAATTCCTCGGCTACGAGAAAGGCGATTACCAGCAGCTGCACCCCAACAATCACGTCAACATGGCGCAGTCCACCAACGACGCCTACCCGACCGCCATCCGTGTCGGCCTGCTACGCAGCCATTCGGTACTGGTGGACGCGCTGAGCGAACTGGCCAATGCCTTCGCCACCAAGGCGCTGGAATTCGATGACGTGGTCAAGATGGGTCGCACCCAGCTGCAGGACGCGGTGCCGATGACGCTGGGCCAGGAATTCCGCGCCTTCGCCAACACCCTGCGTGAAGACGTCGATCGCATCGCCAACCTCAATGAGTTGCTCAAGGAGGTCAATCTGGGCGGGACCGCGATCGGCACCGGCATCAATGCCGACCCGCGCTACAGCGCTCTGGCGATCGAGGCTCTGGCACGTCGTTCCGGCATCGACTTCCGCCCGGCATCGGACCTGGTCGAGGCCACCAGCGACATGGGTGCCTTCGTGCTGTTCCACGGCATGCTCAAGCGCCTGGCGGTCAAGCTGTCCAAGATCTGCAACGACCTGCGCCTGCTGTCCTCAGGCCCGCGCACCGGCTTCAACGAGATCAACCTGCCGCCTCAGCAGCCGGGCAGCTCGATCATGCCGGGCAAGGTCAACCCGGTGATTCCGGAAGCCGTCAATCAGGTCGCCTTCGATGTCATCGGCAACGACACCGCGCTGACCATGGCGGCGGAAGCCGGCCAGCTGCAGCTCAACGTGATGGAACCGCTGATCGCCTACAAGCTGCTCGACTCCATCCGCCAGCTGAGCCGTGCCATGACCATGCTCAAGAATCGCTGCGTGATCGGCATCACCGCCAACCGTGATCGCTGCGCCGAGCTGGTCAACAACTCCATCGGCCTGATCACCGCGCTCAACCCGTATATCGGCTATGACAATGCCACCCGCATCGCCAAGGAAGCCCTGGTCAGCGGTCGCAGCGTGCTGGAACTGGTACGTGAGGAAGGCCTGCTGGATGAAGCACGCCTGGAGGCACTGCTGTCCCCGCAGGCCATGACGCGCCCGCGTCAGATGAAGGACTGACAGCTCGCTGAAGCAGGGCCAGCAGTGCGTTGGACCTTCAGTGAAGCCACCTAAGTGAGCCACCCAAGTGAGCCACCTAAGTGAAGATACCCGCCTGAGCCTGACTCAGGCGGGTTTTTCTTTGCCTTCACACCGCATGCGGACCACGCGGCCAGGCACGCGGGTCCCGCGGATAGAAGCGTTCGGGTTGCGCCTCGATATGATCGAAATGCTTGGTGTTCTTGTAGGGCATCTTCATGAAGCCGGAGATTCCCAGCCCGGAGATCAGCGGCACGGCATCGAGAATCTCCGCCAGCAGACGCGCGAATTCCTGCTCTCGCGAGGGGTCCAGCAGTCGGTAATAACTGTGAATCTTGAGGTGGTGAGGCAGGGCTTCGAAGATCAGCATGCCGGTGTGATGGATGGCATTGAGTGACTCCAGTGCCTTCAATATCTTCTCGGGCAGCACCAGCAGTTCTTCAGGGTCCGGGCCGTCCTCGAAGTAGGAGTGCACACGCGAGTCATCCTCAAGCTCCGGCACCGCGCTGACCTCATAGCTCAAGCGGGGCCTGGCCTCCCCGCCTGCCGTCGGCGCGAAGACGAAGGCAGCCTCCGGGTCTTCTCGCTCCAGATGCAGGGTATCGCGAGCATTGAACAGACACGCCTTGAACACGCCCTGGCGATAGATGGCACGCGCCAGAGCAACCATGTTGTTGATCGCGACGACGAAGGCGGCCTTCAAGTCAGGGTCATGCAGGTGCAGCGCAGTATCCACGAAGATGCCCTGTGGCTCCCAGCGAATCGCCAGACCGCCGACGATCGGGTATCTGCCCAGACGACTGACCGCGGCCAGGAAGGCTTTTTCGGTGCCGCCCATGCCTTGCATGAAGTTCTTGTAGTAACGATCCAGCTGGACATCATTGACGGCGTCCAGCGCGTTGCCAGCATGTTCGCCGGTCTCGTCCGCCTCGAAGGCCTCACGCAGGAAGGATTTGCGCGAGGTATAGACGACCGTGTCGATCTCTCGCGTTGCCGGCCTCACCCAGACCGGCAGCAGAGACTGTGGCGGCTCGAGAGGCAATTCCGGCATCACCAGCCGCGCGATCCTGCCCATCTCGCGCAGGAAGTAGTCGCCGGCCTGCATGCGCAGCTGCGGGTCAGCCGCCAGCATGCTATCGAGCAGACGCGCGAATTCTCGGGGCAACCCCAATGACACCGCCGGGATGGCACGCACGCCAAAGCGACACGACTGACCAGAAGCCAGCGCATAGAGTGTGGCGGCCACGCCCTGCTCATCGAAGCGCGGCGAGGACAGCGCACCATTGAGCTGCTCCTCGCCGATGAAGTAGACATCGCCCAGACGCGCATTGGTCTGTTGCAGGTTGTCCGACATCAGCTGCATCACGTTGGTGGTGATGAACTGTTGATGCTCATCGAGCTGAGCGAATACCGAACTGCCCCAGTCGATCAATGCCACCTGTTCCCGCTCGACATCGAAGACCAGATTCGACGGCTTGATGTCGCCATGCACGACCGGTGGCGTGCCTGCCCCTGTCGATGACCCGCGCAGCGACTTGAGAATGTCGGCCAGCTGACTGGCGATCTTGACCACCAGACGCGGCGACATGCGCGCGTGACCCAGTGAATACTCCTCGAGATTGATGCCCGGCGCGCGCTGCATGACCAGAATCGACTGCCGCCGTACCCGCTGATAGCTGACCAGACGCGGGATCAGCGGGTGAGCGACCTGGTCGAGCATATAGGCCTCTTCCTCCAGGCGGTCCTGCAGTGCCTGGGGCAGAGTCACCCGCGTGAACTTGAAGACGTGTTCTTCACGCGTGCGCCGGTCTTCGCCCAGGCGCCAGCCCGCGAAGACGAAACCGTAGGCGCCCTTGCCGACCAGATGGATATCCCGGTAGCCAAGCCCCTCGAGCTGGGCGATGCACAGCGCCACCCAGTCCTTGAGCTTCTTGGCATCATGATGCGAGAGCAGATAGATCGACTGCTCTTCCGGGATATAGAACTGTTGCAGGCGCTCGTGAGCGCGCGCATCACTCATGCAGGATGCTCTCTAGCCGGACCCTGGATCAGACAGCGCCTCATGACAGCGACAGCAGCATTTCGTCAGGGTGCTCGAGATAGTGCTTCCACAGATTGCTGAAGCGCGCGATGGTCCCGCCATCGATGATGCGATGATCCCCCGCCCAGGTGATGGTCATGATGTCACGCGCACAGACATTGCCCTCGCCATCGAAGCGCGGCAGACGCTGAGTGCGCCCCAGCGCGACGATGGCGACCTCCGGCTGGTTGATGATCGGCGCGGCATAGGTGCCACCCAGCGCCCCGATATTGGAGATCGACAGGGTGCCGCCCTTGAGGTCCGCCTGGGCAACGCGCCCGCTGCGTGCAGCCTCGGTCAGCCGCCCGACCTCACGCGCGATCTCGAGAATGCTCAGACGTTCGACGCCCTTCACGTTCGGCACCATCAGCCCGCTGGCACTGTCCACCGCCATGCCGATGTTGCAGGCGCCCTGATAGAGAATCTCGCTCTCATCCTCACTGAGGCGCGCATTGAGAATCGGCTCCTCGATGACCGCCAGCGCCATGGCCTTCATGATGAACGGCATCAGGGTCAGGCGAATGCCCTGCTGCTCGGCGCGTACCTTGAGGCGGGCCCGCAACGCCAACAGGTCGGTGATATCGAGCTCATCGCCGTAATGGAAATGCGGGATCTGCGTGCTGGCCTGCACCATGCGCCGAGCCATCACCGCCGCGACACCCTTGAGCGGTACCGCTTTCGACTCAAGGCGTGACGACCTCTCCTCGTCACTTGCCACGTCACTGACCACAGCACACGCTTCGGCAGCTGCCTTGTCGGTCTCGGCGGCCGCGCCGACCTTGTGAGAGTCATCAGGTGTCACGTCAGTCTCGTGAGCCTCGGATTGCTTGAGATATGCCAACACATCTTCCTTCAGCACCCGGCCATTACGCCCCGAGCCTGCGATGGCCTGAATATCGAGCTGATGTTCGCGCAATAGGCGGCGCACGGCAGGGGTCGCGGGTATGCGAGGCCGGCTCTCCTGGTGACGCCCGTCTTGCCCACTCTTTTTGTCGCTCTTGTCGTCGCCCTCCTGGCGGTGCTCCGCCAGACGCTCTGGCTGAACCTGCTTGTGTTCAGGCGCGGTGACGTCGCTCTCAGTGCTCTCAGCGCTTTCAGCCTCTGTCTCCTCATCAGGCACATAGGCATACAGCGGCGTATGCACTCGGGCATTTTCGCCCTGGGCGTAATGGAAGCGCACGATACGCCCGGGCTCCGAGGCGGTGATCTCGACCAGTGCCTTGTCGGTCATCACATCCACGATCGTCTGGTCTTCTTCCACCGTGTCGCCTTCCGCGACGTGCCAGGTGACCACCTCACATTCGACGATGCCTTCGCCGATATCCGGCAGGATGAAATCACGCGAGCGTCGCTCAAGGGCCGCGGCTGTCGGTGTGGCGGCTGCACCATTGGTAGCTGCCGCCGCGGGTGCTGACGTTGTGACATCCGACTGACTGCTGGTCGCCTGGCTGGCGGCTGACTGAGTCTGTGCCGTCGAGCGAGCAGGCGCTGCAACCGTCATGACATCGCCGGCGTGGTCATCCTCACGCTCGCCGTGTCCGGTCTTGTCACTATTACTGTCACTGCCATCATCCACCGCAAACAGCGGCGCATGGACACGGGCAATCTCACCTTCCTGACAGTAAAGCTTGACCACGGTACCGGCGTGGGGCGCGGGGATTTCCACCAACGCCTTGTCTGTCATGACCTCGGCCACCGGCTGATCTTCCTCGATCACGTCGCCTTCCTTGATCAACCACTTGACCAGCTCGCACTCGACGATGCCTTCGCCGATATCGGGCAGGATGAAATCATTCATGGCGCGCATCACTCCCTGTCATCAGTAATTCAAGCTTTGCTTGATGGCCTCGTAGATCTTGAGCTCGTCCGGCAGATGCTCCTTCTCGAGCACCAGCGGGAACGGCGTATCAAGGCCAGTGACGCGTCGGATCGGCGCCTCGAGATACAAGAAGCAACGCTCCTGCACGGTGGCGGCAATCTCGCTGGCAAAGCCTCCCGTCAGCGGCGCTTCATGACTGACTACCAGACGTCCCGTCTTGAGCACCGAGTCACACACCGTCTCGATGTCCCAGGGCAGAATGCTGCGCAGGTCGATTATCTCGCAGTCGATGCCATCCTGCTCGGCAAGCGCAGCGGCCTTCTCGATGACTTCCATCTGAGCGCCCCAGCCGAGCAGCGTGATATCGCGGCCTTCACGAATGACATCGGCCACGCCCAGGGGCAGTTCATAATCGGCTTCTGGCACCTCGCCCACCGAGGCGCGATAGAGCCGCTTGGGCTCCATGAACAGCACCGGATTGGGATCACGAATCGCTGCCAGCAGAAGGCCCTTGGCCTGGTGGGGGTTGCGTGGGATCACGATCTTGAGGCCCGGGGTATGCGCGAAATACGCCTCGGGCGACTGGGAGTGATAGAGCCCGCCTGCGATGCCGCCACCATAGGGCGTGCGAATCGTCAGGCCGCCGACATCGAACAGATCACCGGAGCGATAGCGGAACTTGGCCGCCTCGTTCACGATCTGATCAAAGGCGGGGAAGATGTAGTCGGCGAACTGGATCTCGGCCACCGGCGTCGCCCCCTGTGCCGCCAGCCCGTTGGCGAACCCGATGATGCCCTGCTCGGTGAGTGGCGTATTGAAGCAGCGCTCTCGACCGTATTTGTCCTGCAGGTGGCTGGTAGCTCGGAAGACACCACCGAACACCCCGACATCCTCCCCGAACAACACCACACGGGGATTGGCGGCCATGGCAATATCCAACGCATTGTTGATCGCCTGCAGCATGTTCATCTGTTTCTTGCCCGAGGCCGAGACCGCTGCATCCTTGCTGCCAGGCGCAGCAGACGCTTCTTTCGCCGCTGAACCCGCCCCAGCTGAGTCGCTTGTAGCTGAGTCTGTCACTGGCGTTTTCTCCAACGGCTGTTCACTCATCTGCTCGCTCATGATGTCTGGCCTCCATCTAGACGCTGATGGCGTTCCTGATACACCTTGCGGCTATCTTCCAGCTCCTGCGCAGTGAATCCCATGCTGGCGGCGCCCTTGGGGTAGGCGTGCGGGTACTTGCGAATATGTTGTTTCACGTCTTCGAGCTGCTGTGTGAGCAACGGCGTCGGCGTGTCGTATACATCACTGATCAGCGTGTCCAGCGCCGGTGGCGCCAGTTTCTCGGCGCGCTTCATGGACTCAAGCACTTCGCGACGCAGTTGATCGCCAGTGGCCTTTTCCTCCTCCTCGCTCCACCAGCCTTGTGCCTCCAGCCAGTTGCGCATGCGCAGAATGGGGTCCTTGTCGCGCCAGATGGCCTCCTCCTTCTTGCTGCGATACCCGGAGGGATCATCCGAAGAGGAGTGAGCCGCCAGACGGTAGGTCATCGCCTCGATCAATACAGGCTGATTGGTCTCGACCGCGATCTTGCGCGCCGCCAGGGTGGCTTCGTAGACGGCGATCACGTCATTGCCATCCACCCGGATGCTCTGCATGTGATAGCCGAAGGCACGTGGTGCGATGCCATCGGCGGCGAATTGCTCGCATGACGGGGTGGAAATGGCATAACCATTGTTGCGACACAGGAAGATGCACGGCACCCGATGCACGGAGGCCATGTTGAGGGCGGCATGAAAATCGCCCTCGGAGGCGGCCCCTTCACCGAAGATGGTGATGGTGCACTGCCCCTTGCCCGCCAGCTTCTGGCCGTAGGCATAGCCGGTGGCCTGGGGGATCTGGGTCGCCAGCGGTGAAGAGATGGTCATGTAGTGCAGGTCACGCGACCCATAGTGGATCGGCATCTGACGGCCCTTGCCGTAGTCGCGCTCGTTGCCGAACATCTGGTTCATGAATTCGTCACAGCTGAAGCCACGCCAGGCAAGCGCACCCTGCTCACGGTATTGCGCCATGATCATGTCATCGTCCTGAAGCGCCGCCACACTGCCGATCACCGTGGCTTCCTCGCCGGTGCATTGCATGTAGAAGCTCAAGCGCCCCTGGCGCTGGGCAGCCAGCATGCGCTCATCCAACACCCGGGTGAACAGCATCGTGCGGTAGATCTTCAGCGCCGTGTCGCGCTCGATCGGGTCGCGTTCGTTAGGTGAAGCGTCCTGTGACGGCTCTTCCTGTACCTGCGACTCATCGACGGGATAAAGGGTGCCGTCCTGACGCAGGCGCTTGAAGATCGGGATGCAGAGTTCATCGCCGGTCATGAAGGCCAGATGATGCAGCACCGTCGGCCCCTGCGGCGCGATCTGGCCTGCCGTCGGCATGGCGGTCAGGTCATTCAGCTCTGGCTGTAAGCCATCGGACGGCGCGGTCCCCGGGGAGGCGGGTCCGCGTGTTGTTGTATCGGACATGCTCAGCGTCCTCTCTTACCGATCAGGCGTTTGAGGGATTACCCAGCCCTCGTGAGGCCGGGCAGGCAATGACGTACCTTCAGGAATGTCGAACCGGAAGCTGTCGATTCGACGATGGCAACAGTGCCTACCATCAGACTAGTGGAAAGTCGCTCTGGCGGCTTAACAGTTAACGTTAACGTCAAGGTATCGCAAAGACAGACGATATGCCTGCCTGACAACTACTTCTTTGGTGGAACCTTTTGCGGCATGGGCTCATGCGCGTTCTGCATGGAAAGCTGAATTCGCGTGTAAGAACGCTTTTTTGCGACTAAAGGTGCAGAGGGTGAGTGAAGGCTGACTGTTAATCTTCCCGCACCAAAAAAGTGCTTAATGCAGTGCGCAATCGTGACAAGGCATCGAGACGACAGACTCGGGCGCGCCCTGAGCATCATCAGCGATGATCATCGCTAGACACCTAAGGACAGTTCCATGAGTGATTCCTCCCGCCCTAACCTGTGGCGCCGTTTGCCGTTGTGGCAGAAGATCCTGGGCGGCCTCGCCCTGGGGATACTCGCTGGCGCCCTGATGGGAGAAAGCGCCAGCATGTTCAAGCCGCTGGGCGATATCTTCATCAATGCGATCAAGATGCTGATCGTGCCGTTGGTCTTCAGCACCCTGGTGGTCGGTATCACCTCGATGCGTGACCCGCAGAAGATGGGCCGCATCGGCGGCAAGACCATCGCCCTCTACCTGCTGACGACCGCCTTCGCGATCGCCATCGGCATGCTGGCCTCCAGCATCTTCCAGCCGGGTGCCGGCTTCGAGTTCAACTTCGACAAGGCGATGGAAACCAAGGATGCGCCTTCGCTGGTGCAGATTCTGGTCGACCTGGTGCCGAGCAACCCGATCGATGCGCTGGCCAACGGCAACATCATGCAGATCATCGTCTTCGCCATCGGGATCGGCATCTCGCTGATCATGATCGGCGACAAGGGCGAGCCGGTCGTGCGCGTCTTCGATAGCTTCGCTGAAGTGATGTACAAGCTGACCGAGTTCGTGATGGCCTTCGCGCCGTTCGGTGTCTTCGGCCTGATGGCGCATGTCTCCGGCAACTACGGCCTGGATGTGCTGCTGCCGCTGGCCAAGGTGATCGGCGTGGCCTACCTGGCGAGTATCGTGCACGTGCTGGTGGTCTACTCCGGCCTGCTGGCGACGCTGGGCAAGCTGAACCCGGTGCGCTATCTGCGCGGTATCGTCGATGCACTGGTCGTGGCTTTCTCCTCGGCCTCAAGCTCCGGTACCCTGCCGATCTCCATCCGCTGCGCCCAGAAGAACCTCGGCGTCTCGGAAGGTGTCTCCGGCTTCGTGCTGCCGGTCGGTGCGACCATCAACATGGATGGCACCGCCATCTACCAGGGCGTGGTGGCACTGTTCATTGCCCAGATGACCGGCATCGAGCTGTCGATGATGGATTACGGCATGATCGTGCTGACCGGCACGCTGGCCTCCATCGGCACCGCCGGTGTACCGGGCGCCGGCCTGATCATGCTCTCCATCGTATTGAGCCAGGTAGGCCTGCCGCTGGAAGCCATCGCGGTGATCGCCGGCATCGACCGTATCCTCGACATGGCACGTACTACCGTGAATGTCGCGGGCGATTTGATGGTCACCACCCTGGTCGGCAAGTCCGAGAACGAGCTGGATCTCGAGATCTACAACGCGCCCCAGCACAAGAAGGACGCCTGACGGCAGGCTCAGGCGCTCTCCCCAGCGCCTGGCCTTGCAATACGTATCGTAAACACGAACGCCCCGCTCAATGAGCGGGGCGTTCGTGTTTCAAGGGCTGTGTTTAGGCTCCGTATTTCAGGCTGTCACCAACAGGGAGAAATCAACGGCAAGGTCAGGCAGATTCCGGCGGCGAGTCGCGCAGTTCACGTCTGAGCACCTTGCCGACGTTGGTCTTGGGCAACTCGTCGATGAAGACCACCTGACGCGGCACCTTGTAGCTGGCCAGTTCCTTGCGCGACCAGTCTCGCAGCGCATCCGCCTCGAGCTCTGCGCCGTCCTTGAGCAAGACATACAACTTGATTGCTTCACCACTGCGCTCATCCACCACGGAGACGGCGGCAGCCTCGAGCACATCCGGGTGACGCACGATGACGTCCTCGACCTCATTGGGATACACGTTGAACCCGGAGACGATGATCATGTCCTTCTTGCGATCGACGATGCGCATATAGCCATCCTCCTGGAAGACCGCGATGTCACCGGTGCGCAGGAAGCCATCGGCAGTAAAGCTGTCTTTCGTGGCCTGCTCAAGCTGCCAATACCCCTTCATCACCTGCGGCCCCTTCACGCACAGCTCGCCCGGCTCCCCCATGGCGACCAGCGCGCCTTCATCGTCATACAGACGCACCTCGGTGGAGGGCATCGGCCGCCCGATGGTGCCGAGCTGAATGGCATCCAGCGGATTGAACGACACGATCGGCGAGGTCTCGGTCATGCCGTAGCCCTCGGAGATATCACTGCCAGTGACCCGCTTCCACTCTTCTGCTGCCTTGCGCGTCAGCGCCACGCCTCCTGAGGTGGTGATCTTGAGCTTCGAGAAGTCCAGTGCCTGGAAGCCGGGGTTGTTGCACAGCGCCACGAACAGCGTATTGAGACCGACGAACATCGTGAAGTCGTGCTTTTGCAGCGTCTTGACGAAGCCCGGGATATCGCGCGGATTGGGAATCAACAGGGTGTGATTGCCTTCACTGAGCATGCACGCCAGATGAATGGTGAAAGCGTAGATGTGATAGAGCGGCAACGGCGCCACCAGCGTCTCGTGGCCGGGGTTCAAATCCTGCGTCAGGGCCATCTTGCCTTGCAGCATGTTGGCGAGCAGGTTGCGGTGAGTCAGCATCGCGCCCTTGGCGACCCCGGTGGTGCCGCCGGTGTACTGCAGCACAGAGATATCATCGAGTGCCAGTGTCGGCCGTTCCCAGCGCTCGGCCTTGCCCTGCGAGATGGCCGTGCGCAGCGGAATGGCGTCAGGCAGGTGGTAACTCGGCACCAGCTTCTTGACGTGCTTGACCACGGTATTGATCAACAGTCGCTTGAAGGCCGAATGCATGTCGCCCAATTCACAGACCAGCACGTACTCGAGGCCAGTGCGCTCCCGCACGCGTTCGACCTTGTCCGCCATGTTGGCCAGCACCACCAATGCCCGCGCGCCGGAATCATTGAACTGATGCTCCATCTCACGTTCGGTATACAGCGGATTGGTATTCACCAGCACCAGGCCTGCCCGCAGTACGGCGAAGGCCACCACCGGAAACATCAGCGTATTGGGCAGCTGGATGGCGACCCGATCGCCCGGTTTCAGGTCGGTCTCATGTTGGAACCAGTCCGCCAGCTGGCGACTGGTGGCATCCAGCTCCGCAAACGACATGGTGCGGTCCATGCAGGTAAAGGCAGGACGCTCGCCATGCGCCGAGCAGGCCTTCTCCAGCATGTCCATCAGGGAATCGTAGCCGCTGAAATCCACCTCCAGGGAAGACCGCAGGCACGACATGCCGCTCATGTCGCCTGCCGCTGGCTGTGCTCTCGAAGCGTCGGGCGAGGCACCTGCCATGTGGGAAGGTTCTGTCGTGGAGTCGAGAGTGGAATCGGGAGTGGACTTGCCTGACTCATCGGGTCGAGCCGCTAGGGGATCATGCATGGCGTTGCTCCTTGATCAGTACGTGGGGCGCTCGGCGTCACTGCCCCCGCTACCTTGTTGTTGTAGACGTCGTTGCAAGACGTCGTCGTGAGACTAGGTCAAAAGACATCGTGGTGAGATGCGCGGTGAGGCGCTGTCGGGTCTCCGTCGGGTGGGTGTCAGCCTGTGGGCCCTGCACTGTCGACAGCATAGCCGCAAACCGATGCTGCGCGCCGTTGGCGGAATCGATGGACTTCCCAACATTGGAACATACGTACGTTTGATATTGCCTTGCGACCTTGGTGACATGCGCAGGCCTGCTCTGGAGCAGGAAAACAGCCCTGAGCCCAAGGAGGTAAACAGCCCTGTCCCGAAAGCGAGAAACAACGAGGCCCCTGCCCAGGGGGCAGAGGCCTCATGTCTTGCACACCGAACGCATACGTCAGGCGCATACGTCTGGCAAACGGCAACTCAGGAGAGGTCGCGGACCTCGTTCTCGATCATCTTGCGGATATGCTCCTCGTTCTCGATCATCGATTCGCCGTCCTCGCGCAGCGATTTCAACAGCCCGATCATCATGGCGATCAGCACGAAGGTGAACTGCAAGGCGCCGGCGATCGAGGCAGCCTGCAGGGACTTGAGCGCCTGATCGCCTCCCAGCAACAGCAGGATCAAGGTCACGGCGCCCAGCATCATGCCCCAGATGATGCGTTGCTGAACTGGGGGGCGACGACCGAAGGCCAGCAGGCGCCCCAGCACCAGGGTGCCGGAATCCGCAGACGTGACGAAGAAGATGATCACCACGACCAGCGCTGCCACCTTGGCCACGGTCGCGGCGATGCCGGGAGTGAGCACCTCGAACGAGTGGTAGAGGGTGCCGGCGTAGTCCCAGTTGGTGACCGCAGCCGTATAGATGCCCATGTCGGCCCCGTACAGGGACTGATGGATGCCCGCCGAGCCGATGACGCCGAACCAGACCAGCGCGACGATGGAGGGGATGACCATCACCCCGAGAATGAATTCCCGGATGGTCCGGCCGCGCGAGATGCGGGCAATGAACATGCCGACGAAACCGGCCCAGGCGATCCACCAGCCCCAGTAGAAGATGGTCCAGCCGCCCTGCCACACTTGCTCGTCCGGCGTGCGCGCCGTCCACAGTGTCATCGAGACGCCATCGGTGAGGTAATCGCCAAGCGAGGTGATGGAGCTCGCGATCAGATAGTTGGCGTCGCTCACCAGCAGGAAGTAGGCAAGGATGCCGAGGCAAACCCAGGTATTGAAGGTGGAAAGCAGCTTGATGCCACGTGCCACGCCGCTGGTCGCTGACAAGGTAGCGATGACGCTGATCAGCACGATGGAGACCACGGTCACCATGCGCGACTTCTCTTCGATGAGACCCAGTGACATCAGGCCGGAGCCGATCTGCTCGACGCCCAGCCCCAGCGTGGTGGCGATGCCGAAAATGGTACCGAACACAGTCAGGATATCGACGGTGTGCCCAATGGGCCCGTAGATCCGGTTGCCGATCAGCGGATAGAGAGCCGAGCGCATCGAGAGTGGGAGGCCCTCGCGGAAGGCGAAATAGGCCAGAGACAGCCCGACGATGGCGTACATGGCCCAGGCGATCGTGCCCCAGTGGAAGACGGTGAGCTTGATACCCCCGGCGGCCGCTTCCGCGACGCGGCTGTCAGGCACCGGGAAGCCTTCGTCCCCCGGCATGAGACCACTCGCCAGGGCGGCCTGCTTGGCCTCGAAGAAGGCGGCGACGGCCGCCTTGACGTCAGCACTCAAAAACGGATTGCCACCGCTCCAGTCACTCGCGAGATGGATCATGGGCTCGGACATCGAGAAGAACAGCATGCCTGCGCCGGTCCCGCAGCCGAACAGCATCGAGAACCAGGCAAAATTGCTGAACTCGCGACGCTCATCGTCGCGCCCCAGCCGAATCTTGCCGACACGCGAACACATCACGTAAAGACAGACCACGAAGGTCGAGAACATCACCAGCACGTAGTACCAGCCCAAGGTGCTCTCTATCCAGGACTTGATGCCCAGAAACTGATCACTGGCCGTCTTTCCCAGCAGAATCGCGTAGAGAATGAAGAACACGGTCATGGTGATCGCGGTGATTCCGAGCGTCGAGTTGGGCCCCTTCAGGACACCTCGCTGCTCGATGAGTGCATCCAGTTCCTTTCAACATGTTCCTACCTCGTGACAGGTTTTTATTGTCATGTTTCATGATGCCGCTGACGTCGTTCGTGACATTGGTACCGTCGTTCATGACAGCGGTTACGTCGTTCATGACTGCGGATGCCGAGACTCAAGGAACCTCAGCCGTCATGGAGACATTGCGGGCAGATCGCGTTCACCTTCGGTCAGTCATGGGCGGGAACCCTGGCAGGCGACAACACCGCGGCATGTCATCAGGCCCCTGCCGATAGGCGATTTTGTGGGAAGAACCCATGCTAGAGCCCCCTGCTTGCGAGACAAATAAGATCTCGACGTCGCCTGGATAAGCAGAGCTAATGACTGAGCCGAGAAATAGAGGCCTCCCATTCCTGCGTCTTTCGACAGAGGCAATGTCCAGGCCGGTTCTCGCAAGGAGCCTCATCCAGACAGGCAAAAGCCCCTGGCGGATTTCTCCACAAGGGGCTTCTGTATCACGACGACGCGTGAAGCGTCACTGACTGCCCGTCAGGTCATTGACCGACGGACTGGCTCAGACGCAGCTGGTGCAGGTAATGCATATGACGCTCGTACTGCTCGAGCAGATCATTGATGACCTGGTCCTTGCTGTAGCCCATAAGGTCATAGGACTGACCGCCTTCCTTGAGGAAGACTTCGGCACGACAGTAATCCTCTTCATCGCCCTCGTCTTCCTGATCCAGATTGAGGTCCGGACGCAAGTGAGAGCGAATGCGTACGCCATAGATGAAGTCGTCTTCCTCACCGTGGCGCGCATTGAAGTAGACGCGGTCACGGCTGGTGGTGACTTCGACCTCCAGCCCCTGGCCGCGCAGCTCTTCGGCCAGCTCCTGCATGCCTTCCACGACAGTGCCGCGCAGGAAACCACGTACCATGGCCCGCGTCGGAAAGCTCATCAGGTGCTGGGCGCGCTTGCGCCAGTTGCCCTTCTCGCCCATCGGCGTCGCGGCTGCGGTATTGACCGACAGGGAGCGGCGCTTGACGGACTCGAGATTAAGCTGACGCAGCAGCCCGAATATCGCGGCCAGCAGGATCATGCCGAACGGCAAGGCGGTGGCGATGGTGGCTGTCTGCAGCGCCCCCAGACCACCGGCCAGCATCAGTACGACAGCCAGAAGACCCACCGCGAAGGCCCAGTAGATACGCTGCCAAATCGGGGTGTCGTCACGACCACCGGAGGCCAGCATGTCGACCACCATCGAGCCGGAGTCCGCCGAGGTGACGAAGAACACGATGACCATCACCAGCGCGATCATCGAGGTGATGGACGACAGCGGCAGCTGCTCGAGGAAGGTGAACAGGGCCAGCGAATAGTTGTCGTTGACGGTATCGACCAGCGCCGTGACGTTCTGCTCCAGAATCATCGAGATGGCGGTGTTGCCGAAGATGGTCATCCACAGAAGGGTGAAACCGGCCGGTACGAACAGCACGCCGATCACGAATTCCCGGATGGTACGGCCGCGCGAGACACGCGCGATGAACATGCCGACGAACGGAGACCAGGACATCCACCAACCCCAGTAGAGCAGCGTCCAGCCACCGATCCAGTCATTGGGTTCGTAGGCGTAGAGCTCGAAGGTCTTGCCGACGATATCCGCCATGTAGAAGCCGGAATTCTGGACGAACGCCTTGAGCAGGAAGGCGGTCGGGCCGAGCAGCAGCACGAACAGCAACAGCACCACGGCCAGGCCGAGGTTGATCTCGGACAGGATGCGGATGCCCTTGTCCAGTCCGGTCACGACCGAGATGGTGGCAAGGCCGGTGATCACGACGATGATCGCGACCTGGGTCCAGTCATTGTTCGGCATGCCGGTCAGGTGCGAGAGCCCGGCATTGACCTGTGCCACGCCGTAGCCCAGCGTAGTGGCGACGCCACAGACGGTGCCGACGATGGCGAAGATGTCCACCGCATGGCCGATCGGGCCGTAGATGCGCTTGCCGATCAGGGGATACAAGGCACTGCGCAGCGTCAGCGGCAGGTCATGGCGATAGCTGAAGTAGGCCAGAATCAGCGCGACGATGGCGTAGATCGACCAGGCATGCAGCCCCCAGTGGAAGAAGGTCAGCTTCATCGCTTCACGTGCGGTCTCGACCTGCTCCGGGGTGCCCGTCGGCGGATTGAGGAAGTGCATCACCGGCTCGGCCACGCCGAAGAACATCAGACCGATGCCCATGCCCGCCGAGAACAGCATCGCGAACCAGGTGACGTTGCTGTAGTCCGGCAGTGAGTGGTCCGGCCCCAGGCGAATCTCGCCATGGCGTGAGAAGCCGACATACACCACCGAGATCAGCACGATGGCCACGCACAGGATGTAGAACCAGCTCACGGTGTTGGTGATCCAATGCTGGACCGACTCGAACACGGACATGGCCGTATCCGAGAACACCGCGGTGAAGATCACCAATAACAGGATGATGGCATTCGCGCCGAAGAAGACCGGCGGGTTGACCTTGGCAAACAAGCCGGTGCGCGGCTCGGCACTGGCATCTTCGCCACCGCCCGCTGCAGGGGTATTGCGCATGGAGATTTCCTTGTGAGTGTCCGGGAGAGACGCCGTGAGCTGTCTCGGCGCCCTGCTGGCAAACAACACTATAATGAAAAAACATGATCAGATTGCGCGCGGATAATATCACCTAATGCCTACATGACCAATGTCTTGTCCAACTACCGTCCAACTTCTCGGCGCACACATGGCGCAGGATGCCATTTGTTTTCTTGATGCTTGCGCGCTGGCACCCAACGTCATCGGCACACTCAAATGCCATGCTGGTCACACAGGAGTAAACGCATGAGTCGCAATCGTCTTTCCGGCAAGGGCCCCCAGCGCGCGCTCGCGCTGTCTCTCGCACTGTTGAGTGCCCTGCCGACCACGTCCGCCATGGCGGGCCCGGGGCATGGGCGCTTCGATGGGCCGGGCTACATAGGCCCCGATATCGTGATCCGGCATGGTGAGCCCGGTCGTCTGATTCGCTGGGCTCCGGGTGGCCCGGGGCACGGTCATGGTCTGCCCGCAGGGGCGCGCGGTGTCTGGGTAGGCGCTACGCTGTATTTCCTGGCGGCGGGCACCTATTACCTGTGGGAAGAGAGCCAGCAGCAGTATCTGCCGGTCCAGGCCCCCGCTCAGGCGACACTCACGGCCGCGGCGGTCGATGTCATCGCCTACCCCACCAAGGGCCAGAGCGAAGACCAGCAATCGCGTGATCGCTATGAGTGCCATCGCTGGGCCAATCAGCAGGGTGGCGCCGAAGCCAATTCCGCGGCGCCGCCCGTGACCGCCAGCAACGCAGACACCTATCGCCGCGCGCTGAGTGCCTGCTTCACCGGTCGCGGTTACAGCGTGCAATAGGCAGCCCGAGGCATGAGGCTTCGCTGGAGTTCATGGCTCTCAGGTCAAGGCTGAGGTCTGAGAACTGGAAACCATGAGCATGAAAAAGCCCCGCCAGCTCGCGATGATCGCGGTCTGGCGGGGCTTTCTTGTATCCATTGTCGGCTTTCAGTTGTCTGATTTGGCTGCTTGCGGGGGTTGCGGCTCGCACCGATCAGCCGCGCCGTTTCTGGTGTCGTTCGCGGTTGTTGTCACGCGCCGCGCGGGATTTGCGCAACATCACCAGCGTCGCCCCCAGCCCACCGTGGCGCGGCGTGGCACTGCTCCAGGCCTGCACCTCGGGCATCTGCTCCAGCCAGTGCACCAGGTAGGCACGAATCAAGGCGGCATGCGATTCGCTGTCACGCCCCTTGCCATGAATCACCAGCAGGCAACGCAACTCGCTGCGCCAGGCGTCCTGGATGAAGCGATGCACCTCACGCCGACACTCGATGAGCGGACGACGCATCAGATTGAGCTGCGCCTCGGGTGGGTAGCCGCCCTGGCGTAAGCGCTCCAGCACACCGGTCTGGATGCCATCGCGGCGAAACTCGACCGGGTCATGCGGCGAGAGATGCTCCACGTAGCTGTCGGACAGTCCGTCCAGCTCATTGCCCAGGGTCTTCTGTGCGTCTTCACGCCGAGCCAGCTGAGCCTCGCTGGGGCCCTTGCGGGCCGTGGTGACATCGGCGCGGTCCTTGCCGCGCCTCAGGGGAGCAACGCCTTGCATCTCACGACTGAACAGATCATCCGCCTCGGTACTGCTCAACTCACGGGCATGCGCCGCCGACATCATTGCAGGGGAAAAACGTGACATGGCACCCTCCAGTCTTCACCAGGACGTGTCAATTACGTGGAGCGCGCAGCCAAGGTCGACAAACGACGACGCCCCGAGACAGAGCATGCCTCGGGGCGTCGGTTCAGCTCAAGTCGCTGACGTGATTTCTTGCGTCATCACGCCTCAAGGACGGATCAATGCCCGGTCTTGAGCTGCTCCCAGTACTTCTGATAGATCGACAGCGCATCACCGACATCAGTCTGGAATTCGCCGCGGGCGAGATCCTGCTGAGTCGGGAAGACCACCGGGTTGTCACGCACTTCCGGGTCCATCATGTTCTTGGCCGCCAGGCTCGGCGTGGTGTAACCCACGTACTCGCTGATTTCCTTGCTGACTTCCGGGCTGATCAGGTAATCGATGAACTGATAGGCCGCATCGACGTGACGCGCGTTGGACGGAATCGCCATGGTGTCCATCCACAGGATGATGCCTTCCTTGGGATAGACATACTCGACCGGCACGCCTTCCTGGTTGGCCTGATAGACCTCACCGTTCCAGATCAGGCCGGCATCGACCTCACCCTGCATGAAGGGCACGCGCGCCGCGTCTGAGTTGAAGGCACGCACGTTGGGCATCAGCTGGGTCAGCTTCTCGTAGGCCGCCTTGATCTCGTCCGGGTCCGTGGTGTTGCCACTGAAGCCGAGGCTTGCCAGTGCGACATGGAAGACTTCGCGCATGTCATTGGAGAGCAGCAGCTTGTCACGATACTTGTCGTTCCACAGATCGTTCCAGCTGGTCAGCGCACCCTCTTCGACATAGTCCGGGTTGTAACCGATACCGGCACTGCCCCACATGTAAGGCACGCTGTACTGGTTGCCCTTGTCGAAGTCACGATCGACTAGGTTGGGGTCGAGGTCCTCGAAATGGTCGAGCTTGCTGACATCCAACTTCTGCAGCAGGCCTTCACGCGCCATCTTGTCGATGTAGTAGGTTGACGGGAAGACGAGGTCGTAGCTGTTGTCGCTGTTCAGCAGCTTGAGCTTGGCGTACATCGCTTCGTTGGAATCGAAGGTGGAATAGACGACATCGATACCGGTCTGCTCTTCGAAGCGCTCGATGACCTCATCGGGCATGTACTCGGTCCAGTTGTAGACGTAGAGGACCTTGTCGCTGTCATCCGCGGCCAGAACGGGGGCGGATGTGGCCACGGAAGCCAGGCTGACGGCAGCCATCAGGCCAGCGGCGCGCAGCGGGAAACGGGTACCTTGCATGTTATTTTTTCTCCTTGAGCAACAACTGTGAAATCAACAGCAGACAGAGCGACAGCCCCAACAGCAGGGTTGCCAATGCATTCACTTCAGGTTTGAGCCCCAGTCGCACCATCGAGTAGATGCGCAATGGCAGCACCTCGAACGTCGGCCCGGTGACGAAGGTCGAGATCACCACATCATCCAGCGACAGGGTGAAGCTCAGCAGCCAGCCGGAGGCGATCGCCGGCATCAGCGCCGGTACCAGCACGTGCCAGACGGCGCGGGCTTCACTGGCACCCAGATCACGCGCCGCTTCCAGCAACTGCGGGTTGATGCCCGTCAGGCGGGAATAGACGGTGATCACCACGAACGGCAGACAGAAGGTGGCGTGCGAGACCAGCAGCGAGAAATAGCCCAGCTGGATACCCAACGCAATGAACAGCGCCAGGAAGGCGATCGCCATCACGATGTCCGGCATCATCATCACCGTGAACAGCATGCCATTGAGCAGCGGCTTGCCACGGAATCGATAGCGATAAAGCGCGGTGGCCGTCAGTGTGCCGATCAGGGTCGCCAGCGTCGCCGCCGTCACCCCGAGCCACAGCGTATTGAGCGCAGCCTCCATCAGATTGCCATTGCCCAGCAGCTTGTCGTACCAGCGCAGGCTGAAGCCGCCCCACACGAAGGGATTGCGTGAGTCATTGAACGAGATGCCGATCAACACCAGGATCGGCACATACAACAGCGTGAAGATCAGCGTCAGGTAACAGCGGCTGAACCAACGCAGCGCGGCGCTCGCCTTCATAGGGTCACCTCACGCTTGAAGAGCTTGACGCTGCGGTAATAGGCCAGCAGCAGGAACGCCATCACCAGTGTCAGCATCACGCTGATCGCCGCGCCGAAGGTCCAGTTGTTGGCCTCCAGGAACTGGCCCTTGATGATGTTGCCGATCAGCGGATGGCGCGAGCCACCCAGCAGATCCGAGACATAGAACATGCCCATCGCCGGCAGGAACACCAGCAGCACGCCCGCGATGATGCCCGGCATGGTCAGCGGCAGCACGATATGTCGGAAGGTGGCCAGGCCATTGGCACCAAGGTCGCGGGCCGCCTCCAGCGTCGGGCGGCTCAGCTGCTCGAAGACGGCGTACAGCGGCAGGATCATGAACGGCAGCAGCATGTAGACCAGCCCCACGATCACCGCCTCCTCGGTATACAGCAGGCGCAACGGCGCATCGATCAGGCCGAGATTCATCAGCACATCGTTGAGCAGGCCGCGCGTCGCGATCAGCGTGCGCAGGGCATAGATGCGGATCAGCGAGTTGGTCCAGAACGGAATGATCACCAACAGCAGCAGCAAGGGCTGCAGGCGCGGGCTGGCCCGCGAGATCATCCACGCGAAGGGATAACCGAGCAGCAGACAGATCAGCGTCGTGATCAGGCCGATCCACAGCGAATGGCCGAAGACACTCAGGTACACCGGGCTGATCATCTGGCCATAGTTGGTCAGAAAGCCCTGCCACAGCGTGCTCAGCGACAGCTCACCGCCCAGCAGCTGGCCGGTGTTTTCCGGCATCAGACTGACCAGTACCACCAGCAGCGTCGGGGCCAGCACCAGCACGATCAGCCAGCCCCAGATGATGGTCAGGGTGGCGGTCTTGAAGGGATTGCGCACCAGACTCATGCACCCGCCCCCGTCACGGCCGGCTCATCATCGGGCAGGATGATCTCCCAGTCCGGCACCCAGCTGACGCGCACACGCTCGCCGAGGCGGTAATCGAAGTCAGGGTCATCCTCGTCGAAGAACTCGCTGGCCAGCAACTGCTGACCGTTGTCGAGCTCCAGCACCGTGTCCAGGGTCATGCCCTTGTAGTTGCGCTCGATGACACGCGCCGGGAAACCTTCGCTGTCCTCGGCACCCTTGAGTCGCATGTCTTCCGGGCGCAGCAACACCTGCACCGCCTCTCCGCCCTGATAGGTGCGGCCATGGCTGCTGAGTTCCAGCGTCTGACCGAGCAGCGTGATCTCGATGCGCCCGGCCGTCGCCGCGGGGCGCACGACCTGCGCCGCCAGCTGGTTGATCTCACCGACGAAACGCGCCACGAACAGCGTGCTCGGCGATTCATAGACCTCACGCGGCGTGCCGATCTGCTCGATGCCGCCTTCGCGCATCACCACCACGCGATCGGACATCGACAGCGCCTCTTCCTGATCGTGGGTGACGAACACGAAGGTGATGCCCAGGCGACGCTGCAGGCGCTTGAGCTCGTTCTGCATCTGCTTGCGCAGCTTGTAATCCAGCGCCGAGAGTGGCTCATCGAGCAGCAGGACGCGGGGCCGCTTGACCACGGCGCGGGCAATCGCGACGCGCTGCTGCTGCCCGCCGGAGAGCTGGTCCGGGCGGCGGTCCGACAGATGGGCCAGTTGCACCATCTCCAGCGCTTCGCGCACCCGCTCATGAATCTCGGCCTTGGCGACCTTTTCCATGCGCAGGCCAAAGGCCACGTTGTCATAGAGGTTCATGTGCGGAAACAGCGCATAGCTCTGGAAGACGGTATTGACCGGGCGCTGGTGAGCGGGACGCTCATGCAAGGCCGTCGACTCGAGCGTGATGGTGCCGCTATCCGGCGATGCGAAGCCGGCGATCATTCTCAGCACGGTGGTCTTGCCGCAACCGGACGGGCCCAGCAGCGTGACGAACTCACCATCGTTCAAATCCAGGTCAAGGCTGTCCAACACCTTGCGATCACCAAAGGTCTTGGAAATGCCACGCAGCTTGACCAGCGGGGCCTTCTCAGGAGCAGAGCTTTTCATCGGCGGGTTGTCACCTCCAGCGGGCGCCGCGAACGGCACCCTCATGCATGTCAGGCGCGCCAGGGACTGGCACGCCACATCGTCAATTCCATCGTGCCTGGCCACCGGCTGACTGCCAGCTCTCGCCTCGCCGCTCGCTTTGGCGCTGGCGCACAGGTCGCGCAAAGATCACATCAGACAGCGGGCAAGGCGCCGTCGCCAGTCTGGCATGCCAACCTTTCACTTGCGTGTCTGCCCGGCGGGCAGTCGCCAGTTGACCTGAATCACTCATGCCTCACCCTTACCTCGCTCATCCCTCAGTCAGGCTCTCCAGCGTGCAGGCCGAATTCATGCAAGACAGGCGAGCGCTTCCGGTTGATGTGCGAGGTTGATGTGCGAGAGACAAAGGAAAAGGCCCGAACAGGTGTCGGGCCTTTTCATTGCCGTCATCGCTTTCGATATCGGGGCATCGGCATCGGGGCATCGGCATCCGCCTCAACCCCCCGTCGGGGCGAGCAGACGGCACAGGGTGCGCATTCTGCCCATTCGGCATCAGACTGTCACCTTGCAATCGCGTTCCAGTGCCGCTCAGGAAGTCGCAAGTTGCGGATCTTGCGGGTCTTTTTCTTCTTGAGTCATGGCCTCATCACCCACCTCACCGACACTGGGCAGCACCTCGACCAGACCGCAGGTCATGCGCTCCTTCTCGGCGGCACGCGCACGCGCCAGCGCCTCACGCAGGGGTTCCAGACGAGGATGCGGCGCTTCGCCCGCCTCGCCGGCCGGCAATTCCCATGGCAAGGCGTGCGCCATCTCCCACAGCGAGTATTGACTGAGATCACGCCCGAGCACCCATTGGCCATCCTGGGTCTGGCTGGCGATGTTCTCGGCGATCAGCGGCTTGAGCACACGACGGTAACGACTGCCCAGCACTTCCGTGAGGCGATCATCGGACAGCGGCTCACCGCGCTCATGGGCATCCTTGAGCAGCATCACGGCGCCGAGGGTCTGCCAGAACGGCGGCCAGCGATGCCAGTCAGCATTGGAGCGCTCGCCCATCCAGGCCGCGACTTCCGCCCCCAGTAGCACGATGCACCAGGACAGGAACACCCACAGCAGGAAGAGCGGCACGGCCGCGAAGGCACCGTAGATGGCCTGATAGGACGGGAAATGCGTCACGTACAGTGAGAAGCCCGCCTTGGCCAGCTCCAGCGCCAGCGCCGTGGTCAGCGCGCCGACCGCGGCGTCACGCAGGCGAACCTTGCAGCTGGGCACCGCGGCATAGATGAAGGTGAAGGCCGCAGCGCTCAACAGCGGCGGCAACAGACGCAGCAACAGGGCCTTGCCGCCCAGCATCTCGGCGGCCGAGTCGAAGAAGGACAGCGAGGTCAGAAAGGACGACAGCAAAAAGCCCGAGCCCAGCATCAGCGGCCCCAGCGTCAGGACGGCCCAGTACATCAGGAAGCTCGACAGTCCCTTGCGCCCTTTCGGCACCTGCCAGATGGCATTGAAGGCGCCTTCGATGGTGATCATCATCATCACCGAGGTCACGAACAGGAAGATCAGACCCACCGAGGTCAGATTGCGCGCCTGATCGGAGAATTCGTTGAGATACTCGAGCACCGTGGCGCCGGTCGAGGGCAGAAACTGGGAGAACACCGTGGTCTGCAGTTGATCGCCCACGCCGTCAAAACTCGGAATGACGGCGAACATCGCATAGATGACCGTCATCAAGGGCACGATGGCGAACAGCGTCGTATAGGTCAGTGCCGACGCGGTCTTCTTGCCGTCGTGATAGTTGAAACGTGATACCAGCTTGAGGATGACGCCGATGGCGGGCATGACCCGCGAGATCCCTGGCAGTTGTGGCATTCTTGTGCGCCCCTCTACAATGCGTGCCTGATTCATTCGCCACCGCCGGCCATGGTCAGTAGCGCTTGCGTGAAACCCATCACCTGTCCGGAAACGGAGACAGTCATGTCAATATTGAAACTCTACCATAACCCACGCTGCTCCAAGTCACGGGAAACACTGGCGCTTTTGACCGCGCGCCTCGAGGGCGATGCCTTCGAGACCGTCCGCTACCTGGAAGATCCCCTCGATCGTGAGCAGCTCGAGGCCCTGGCCGCCCGAGTGGAAGGCGGCGCGCGGGCTCTGACTCGTGAGAACGAAGCCGAGTGGAAGGCACTGGGCCTTGTAGACCCCAGCGATGCGCAACGCCTTGACGCGATTGCCGCAACGCCGAAATTGATGCAGCGGCCGATTCTCGATGATGGCACGCGTGCCGTCATCGGTCGCCCGCCCGAAGATGTGCTGGTGCTGTTGAGCGACGCCTGATCCCCTGATGACAGGGTGTGCTCACGCAAGCCCCGCTTGCCCCTTTCGATAGATTGTCATCCACCTGAGGAAGCTCATGTCCGCAACGACCCCCGACGCGACGCCGTACGTCCTCGTCCTCTATTACTCGCGCCATGGTGCGACCCGCACGCTGGCCGAGCAGATCGCCGCCGGCATCGAGTCCATCAGCGGTGTCGAGGCACGCCTGCGCCGGGTGCCCGAGATCTCGGCCACCTGCGAGCAGACCGAGCCGGAAATCCCCGACAGCGGGGCCATGTACGTCGAGCTGGACGACCTGCGTCACTGTTCGGGCCTCGCCCTGGGCAGCCCGACCCGCTTCGGCAACATGGCGGCGCCGCTCAAGTACTTCCTGGATTCCACCAGTGAACTGTGGATGAACGGCGCCTTGATCGACAAGCCTGCCACCGCCTTCAGTGCCTCAAGCTCTCTGCATGGCGGTCAGGAAACCACGCTGATCACCATGCTGATCCCGCTGCTGCATCATGGCATGGTGTATGCCGGTGTGCCCTACAGCGCCACCGAGTTGCTCGAGACCACCCAGGGCGGCACGCCCTACGGCACGACCCACGTCAGCGGCAAGCGTGGCGACAACGATGTCGATGACAACGAACAGCGCCTGGCACTGGCGCAAGGCAAGCGTATCGCTCGCCTGGCACTGGCAATGCAACCTCTCAGGGAGACGAAATAGATGCGCGCCTGGCTTGAACGACTGGAACGTGAGCAGGGCCTCGATACGCTCGAAGCCAAGAGCCGTCGCGGTGTGATCGCAAGTTTTGCGGCCGTCGCCCTGCTGCTGCTGATCGGCGGCATTCAGCTGATGGCGCAGAGCGAGAACAGCGGCCTGCTGCCGCTGTTGATCCGCCTGCTGCCCATCGCACTGTTTCTGCCCGCCATCTTCACCCGCCGGGCACGTGGCCATGTCTGGCTGGCCTTCGTCAGCCTGCTCTACATCATGCAGGGCGTGATGCTGGCCGGTGTGCCTGGCCACGCCGTCATCGGCGTTCTGGAAGCACTGGCGGCACTGGGACTGTTCATTTCCAGCATGGCTTACGCCCGTTTCCGCTCACGCAACCTCAAGCGTCAGCCGCAGGTCTGATCAAGCCCTGGCCTCTCCATTGCCCGCCCTTCTCGTCGCGCCTTGTTCGACTTAAATAGCCGACTAGAATGGCGGGTATCGGTTTGCGCCTTCCCACGGCGGCTTGCCGCTTTCCCCGCCGCTACCCACTGCTTTTCCCAGCGTGTCTCCTCAACCATCGCGAGCCGCCCATGCTGTATCGGCTTTGCGAGTTGACCACAGCGAGGCTTTGCCATGATCAGCCTGACAACACACTTGTCTTTTCCGCGCCCTGCGGGCATTTCGCGCAACCGCCTGACCACTGGCGTGCTGGCGGCTGGCGCGGTGCTTGCCAGCCTGTTGGCGTCGCCTGCGGCACTGGCTGACAAGACGGAAGATGCCATCCAGTATCGCCAGGCAGTCTTCCAGACGCTGGCGTGGCAGTTCAGTCCGATGGGTGCGATGGTCAAGGGCAAGCAGGACTATGATGCCGAGGAGTTTCGCACCCGCGCCGAGCGACTGGCGCTGCTGGCTCAGATGCCATGGGAGGGCTTCATCGCCGGTTCCTATGACGGTGATACCGACGCGCTGAGCAAGATAGAGAGTGACCGTGCAGGCTTCGACGAGCGTGCAGAGGCGCTGATGACCCAGAGCCGGGCATTGGCCGACGCCGCCGCCAGTCAGGACCTTGACGCCCTGCGCAGCCAGTTCGTCGAGACAGCCAAGACCTGCAAGGGCTGTCATCAGCAGTATCGCGCTGACTGATATAGCCAAAGCTCCGTCAAGACGCAAAAGCGCCGCCATGAGATTGCTCGTGGCGGCGCTTTTGCGTCTTGGCATACTTGAGGGCGAAAGTGAGAGCGAAAGCATGAGTGAGAACGAGCAGAGCTTACGGCAACTGCGCCCCCTGCCAGATGACCAGAACGGCAATGCCGATCGCCAACCCCAGTGCGAGCCACCTGCGTGTCCCTGAAGGTGATACTGGCTCGCCCTCATCCACTACCGATTCATCGCGCCTGAAATGCTTGCGGCCATGCACCATCGCCCAGATCAACCACTCACCGCGCAGACCATGCCAGACGATGGCCATCAGATGCAGGGCGATCAGCCCCCACAGCAGCGTGATATTGGTGTGATGCACCCAGGCCAGCCCCTCGGCGACACTCGCTGGGACTCGATCATGCAGGGGCCCTTCGAACAGCAGATCATCGGTCAGAAACAGACCGCTCGATCCCTGAATCGCCAGTACCAGCAACATGGCCAGCGTCATCCAGCCACCCAGGGGGTTATGGCCTGCATGGCGTGGCGCGCGCCCCGCCAGAAAGTCACCGGCGTAGCGCCAGGTCGTGCGCGGTGACGCCACGAAGCGGCTGAAGCGAGCATGCCCGCTGCCCACCAGCCCCCATATGACGCGAAACACCACCAGCCCGATCACGCAATATCCCAGCCGTGCATGCCAGACCATCGGAAAATCGAGCCCTGCGCCCACCTCGGCGGTGTACCACATGCCGATGATCGCCAGGATCAGCAGCAGGTGAAACAGCCGGATGGCCAGCCCCCAGATCACGACTCTGCGCAGCGGCGAAGGCTCACCCTGATCATGAAGCACCGTCTCAGACGAGGACTTGCGGAATCGGTTCGAACTCATCCTGATGACTCCCTCAGCGAATGAACCTTTGATGGCACGACACGTGATCAGGCAGCGATAGGCAGCCAACGAGCGACTACAGGCCAGTATAGGTGGCCGTGACCTGGCGACCCACGGTAAATCAATCGGCCGTGGCGCCATGAGACATGTGAAATATCAGTAATGAAGCGCTGATTCAGCACTTTCCACTGCCAGCTGCCACCTTGGCAGCATCGCCTGACGCTTGATGACATTATATGCTGCGTAGATTGTCTGCAGCTTGTGGGGACTCGGCCTCTTGAAGGCCCCCTGCATGTGCCGCCCGTCTTCACCTCGCCTGCGCAGAACGGAACTCTCGCCATGTCATCGCCTTCCACGGCCAGTACCTCGCATGCCTCTCGGGGCGACACCCCCGGTGCGGGCTCGCCTCCCCGGCAGCCAGTCAGCGGTCGCCACTTATGGCAACAGGCACTCAACCAGACCCTGCCGGTGATGTTCGGCTATATCCCGCTGGGCGCTGCCTTCGGCGTGCTGTTCACCCAGCTGCCGTTGAGCCCCTGGCTGGGCCTGCTCATGTCATTAGTCATCCTGGCCGGAGCCGGCCAGTTCCTGGCGGTAGCGTTGCTCGGTGCAGGCGCCGGCATCACCGAGGTCTTCGTGGCCACGCTACTGCTCAATTCGCGCCACCTCTTCTACGGCCTGTCGCTGCTGGAGCGCTTCCGCGCGGCGGGCCTTGGCAAGCTCTACCTCATCTTCGGGCTGACCGATGAAACCTACTCACTGCTGGCCAGCCTGCCGCGCAGCGGCGAGCGCGAGGATCCCGTGGCGCGCCGTGATGACCAGCGCCTGATGTTGCGCATCACCTTCCTCAACCAATCCTGGTGGGTACTGGGGACGCTGCTGGGTCTGGCAGCCGGACAGCTCAGCTTTGACAGCAGCGGTATCGAGTTCGCGTTGACGGCGCTGTTCGTGGTGCTGGGCATCGAACAGTGGTTCGCCCTGCGCGAGCGCTGGCCCTTCATGCTCGGCCTGCTGGTCACGCTCGCGGGCCTGTGGCTGCTGCCGGAAGACCAGCTGTTGCTGGGCAGCATCGCGGCAGCCTGCGCTCTCCTGCTCGGGCAATATCATTACCAGCGTGGCAAACAACAGCCACACGGCAAGCACGCCTCGCGTGACGATCATCACCATCAAGGCAAGTCTGGCGCGTGCCAGACTGAGCACAATCAAGCCTCGGAGCACACCACCCCATGACGACCCTGCAGGCCTTGCTGTTGATCGCCGTGTCAGCCGGTGCGACCTTCGCCACGCGCGCGCTGCCCTTCGTTTTTCTGTCCCGCCATTCGGCCCATCCGCTGATTCTGCATATGGGCCGCTATCTGCCGGCCATCGTCATGGTCGTGCTGATCATCGTCTCGCTGTCGGCCATGCAACTGCCTGACATGTCAGAGTCCGCGCACCGCATCTCGGCCTGGCGGAGTTGGCTTGAGAGCGCCGAGGGCGCCGGCATGCTGGTCGCGGCCCTCTGCGTGGCGGGACTGCATCTGTGGCGACGCAATGCGCTGCTCTCGATTGCCGTCGGTACCGGGCTTTACATGGCGTGGCTGCAGCTGGGCGGTGTCTGAGGCTTGCGATCCAGCACGTGAGCGGTCACAGTCATGTCATTACATGAGCAATTCATCAAGGGAGCCCACCATGAACCGCGATATCGCCGATGTGCGCAGAACCTATTCCGGTGATGGCCTGAGCCTTGCGAACACACCGCTGGAGCCCTTCGAGCTGTTTCAGGAGTGGTTGACCAGCGCCCTGTCCGCCGATGACAACGACGCCAATGTCATGACGCTCTCCACCGTCGACAGCCAGGGCAAGCCGCATGCGCGCATCGTGCTGCTCAAGGGCTGCGACAGTGAAGGCTTCATCTTCTATACCAACTATCAGAGCCACAAGGGCAGCGAACTGGCCAATGTGCCCTTCGCCGCGCTGACCTTCTGGTGGCCCGCGCTGGAGCGCCAGGTGCGTATCGAAGGCAGCGTCGAGAAGGTCGCGGATGCCACCTCCGATCAGTACTTCGCCTCACGCCCCAAGGAAAGCCAGCTGGGCGCCTGGGTCTCCCAGCAGAGTGTCGAGATTCCCGATCGTGAATGGCTCAGCGAGCGTCAGGGTCGCTTCGAGCAGGTCTATGCCACCACCGAGGTGCCGCGTCCGGAGCATTGGGGCGGCTATCGCGTAGTGCCTGAGATGATCGAATTCTGGCAGGGGCAGCCCTCGCGCCTGCACGATCGCGTGCGCTACCAGCGCCTGGACACCGAAGACGGCGAATGGCACAAGCAACTGCTGGCGCCCTGAACCGCTAGCCAGTCTCTGCCGCTAGCCAGTCTCTGCCGCTAGCCAGTCTGTGCCGCTAGCCAGTCTGTGCCGATAGCCAGTCTGTGCCGATAGCCAGTCTGCGCCACAACAGGCGCTCTTCTCGAGGCTCCGCTCATGCGGGGCCTCTTGCGTTGCCGTTCGGGTTGCCGCTTGTGTTATCGCTTGCGCTATTCCTTGAGACCCCACGGTGCAGTTTCGCGCGGTCAGCGGCTTGCCCTCGCTGGACACAAACCGGACAATGGCCGCCCTTTCGGCCTCTCGAACGCCAGTCGGCCTGCGCCCTTCACCAGTGCACCCGACATGGCCTGCGATGCCAGACACGCTCAGATTGGAGGCTTCATGGCCTGGGATGACAGCGGCACCCCCAAGGTGGCACGTCAGACACTGGTAGACCGTCTGCTGGCCGGCTATACGCCGTCCGACAGTCATGGCATCTCGCTGGTCGATCACGCCGTGGTCGGCAATGTGCTGTATACCGTGCTGGAACATCCTCACGGCCATACCTTCATTCGCCAGCACCTGATGCAGGCCCCCAAAAATGGTGACCCCAGCCGCTGGGAATACCATATCCGTGACGAAGGCACGCCAGACATTCCGCTGCAATGCCCCGAGGAGCTGCTCGATCAGTCGACAGCGCCCGGTGAGATTGCCGCCCAGTGGCGCGCCGACACCCGCGCGGCGCGTGATGCTGCCGCGGCGCGCAAGCGCAAGATCAAGAAGCTCAAGAAGGGTGAGCTGCTGACCGCGCTGGATGGCAGCCAGGTGATCTTCGTGCGCGCCTTCACCGCCAGCCTCTTCATCGGTCGTGCGCCAGAGGATGGTGAGGACGATGAGTACGAATATCACTGGCAGGATATCTCGCTCTAGACCACTTTGGTGCTCTAGACCGCGCCAGCGCTTGCGCCCTTGCCGTTTCGCCCCGATTCCCTGACGTCACTGACGAGCCCTTATGCAGCCACAAGCCGACCCGTTCATCGTTCCCGTCTGCCACGAAACCTACGCGGTGCTGTACGCCGACGATGACATCCTGCTGATCCACAAGCCCAGTGGCCTGCTCAGCCTTTCCGGCAAGCATCCGCTCAATCTGGATTCGCTGCATCATCGCCTGGTCAAGGAATATCCCAGCGCCAAGTTGCTGCATCGGCTGGATTTCGGCACCTCGGGCATCATGCTGGTCGCGCTCAACAAGCCGGCCAACGGCAACCTGACCCGCCAGTTTCAGGACCGCAACATCGGCAAGTCCTACACTGCGATCCTGCATGGCCACCTTGCGGAGGACAGCGGGCGCATTTCGCTGCCCATCGCCAAGGACGTCGACCAGTTCCCGCTGCAGAAGATCTGCCACGAGACCGGCAAGACCGCCATCAGCGATTTCCGCGTCATCGAGCGCCTGGAGAATCCGGCGCGCACGCGAGTCGAATTCACGCCGGTGTCAGGTCGCACGCATCAGTTGCGCATCCATAGCCAACAGATCGGCCACCCGATCCTGGGCTGCGATCTCTATGCGACGGATGAGGCCTTCTTCATGGCCGAGCGCCTGATGCTGCATGCCGAGATGATCAGCTTCGATCACCCGGTGAGTGGTGAGCGCATGGAAGTGCGCAGTCCCTGTCCTTTCTGAGCCTGCCCGTTCTGATCAGGTCAGGCTGAGCCAGTCCGTTCTGAGCCATTCCGCTCCCGCTCGCCCGGGGTGAGCGACGCGTCTTTTGCAGGCACACAACGAAACGCCCCCACAGGAGACCCTGTGGGGGCGTTTCGTCATTCATGACTCAGCGAGTCATGCGTCAGGCATCACTCAGCCGCGGCCGGCAGCCATTCCTTGACGATATCCTGATGGCTTTCCACCCACGCCTTGGCGGTTTCGTAGGGGTCGGCGTCATCTTCCTGATTGTTGAGCATCACTTCGCCCATGTCAGCCGGCGTCCAGGCGAAGTTGTCGAGAATCGCGTAGACCTCCGGCATGTCTTCCTCGAGTCCCTTGCGCGCCAGGGTGTGAATCTCCTCGGCACCGCCGTAGACGCCCTTCGGGTCATCCAGGTACTTGAGGTCCCAGCGGGCGAACATCCAATGCGGTGTCCAGCCGGTAACGACGATCTCACGCTCACCCTTGATCGCATTGCTCAGCGCGGCGGTCATGGTCGCGCCGCTGCCGGTGGTCAGGTCGATGTCCTCGAGATCGTAGTCCTCAAGCACCTGCTCGGTCAGACGCGTCAGACCTGCGCCCGGCTCGATGCCGACGATGCGCTCATCGATATCCTCGGCGTGGGTCTTGATGTCGTCGATGGTCTCGAGCTTGCTATAGGACGGCACGACCAGCCCCAGCTTGGTGCCTTCGAGATTGACGCCCAGGTCGTCGACCTTGTCGGCGATCTTGGCCATGTAGTCTTCGTGGGTGGTGGGGAGCCACGCACCGACCATGCCATCGGCATCGCCGAAGGCGACTGCCTGGAACATCGCCGCCGCAGACAGCGCCTTGAGTTCGACGTTGTAGCCCTGTGATTCGAGCACCGCCTTGACCACATTGGTGGAGGCGACTTCAGAGGACCATTCGACGTAGGCCAGCGTCACATCGCCCTTGTCACCGGCGGCATACACGGCGCTTGCGCCGGCCAGTGAGGAGGACATGACAGCGCCGAGCAGCAATGCCTTGGTGGCGGCATTCATCTTCGCGGTGACGTTCAAGGTAGTGCGGGAGGCATCTTGATTGTTCATCATTTTCCCCTTTATTCGAATTTACTCATTGTTTATCGAAGCACGCCTGTCGAAAAACGCGTGTCGACGGCCAACGTTGAGTCGGGTATGGAAGTGCTCGAAGCGGCCTCCGCATAGCCACAAAGCGCACGGAGGCCACTGGTGAATCCCCTTATGAACGGGGCTTCTTTTCCTTGCTGAAGGTCTGGGTCAGGCGGTCGAGCAGCATGGCCAGGATGACCACCGCGATGCCCGCTTCGAAACCATCTCCCGGACGCAGGCGCTGGATGGCTTTCCAGACCTCATTCCCCAGGCCATCGGCGCCGATCATGGCCGCGATCACCACCATCGACAGTGCCAGCATGATGGTCTGGTTGATGCCGGCCATCACGGTGGGCAGCGAAAGCGGCAGCTGCAGCTTGAAGAGCTTCTGGCTGCGGGTGGCACCGAAGGCATCGGCCGCTTCGATCAGGTCATTGGGCACCTGACGGATGCCCAGCGTGGTGAAGCGAATCGCCGGCGGCATCGAGAAGATCACGGTGGCGAAGATGGCGGAGACCGAGCCGATGCCGAAGAAGGGAATCGCCGGAATCAGGTAGACGAAGGCCGGCATGGTCTGCATGAAGTCCAGCACCGGCATGATGACCTTGTAGAAGCGGTCCGAGAGTGCCGCCAGTATCCCCAGCGGTACCGCGATGACCACGGCGACCAGGGTGGCGATCACCACCAGGGTCAGCGATTCGATCATCGGGTCCCACAGATCCAGGTTCCAGATCAGTCCCAACCCCAGTACGGAACCGATGGCCAGGCGCGTGCCGGCTAGCCGCCAGCACAGCAGCGTCACCAGGGCGATCAGCGCCCACTCGGGCAGCCACATCAGCGCATCGTTCAGGACGTCGATGCCGGTCTCGGTGAACTTGGAGATACCGCGGGTGATGCTGGAGTAGTTGGTCGTCAGGTAATCCAGACCCGTCTCGATCCAGTCACCCAGCTCTATCTTCGGGATGGTAAAACCGGTTGCGTCGCTCATGCGTGTGCCTCCCCTGCTTCCGCCAGTTCCGCGAGTACGGACCCTTTGATCACCACGCCCAACAGGCGGGATTGCTCATCGACCACCGCCAGCGGATGGTGATGACCGGCAAACATCGCGAACAGGTTGTGCAACGGTTCTTCCGGCGAGACCTGACAGCAATCGGAGTGGATGATGCTCGAGAGATCGGTAAGATTCTCGCGCACGGCACGTTCGGTATCCTCGGCGGTGATGATCCCGAGCACGGTGCGATCACGACGCACCACGAACAGACTGTCGAGGCCGTTGTCGCCCATCTTGCGTAGCGCCGTACGCGGGCCATCATCATCGCGTGCGGTGGCCCGCACATCGGTCATCGCCGAGCGGGCAGTGAGGATACGCGACATGTCGACGCCTTCGACGAAGCGCGCCACATAATCATTGGCCGGGGAAGTGAGGATGCTTTCGGGGGAGCCGATCTGCACGATCTCGCCATCCTTGAGCAGGATGATGCGGTCGCCGATGGAGAGGGCTTCATCAAGGTCGTGGGTGATGAAGATGGTGGTCTTCTTCATCTTGTGCTGCAGCGCCAGCAATTCCTGCTGCATGTCCTTGCGGATCAGGGGATCAAGCGCCGAGAAGGCCTCATCCATCAACAGCACCGTGGAGTCGTTGGCCAGCGCTCGCGCCAGGCCGACACGTTGTTGCATGCCGCCGGAGAGCTGGCTGGGGTAGGCATCTTCCCAGCCATCAAGGCCGACCTGCTTGAGCGCATCGCGACCGCGCTGATAACAGACTTCCTTCTCCTCGCCGCGCACCTCAAGCCCGAACTCGGCATTCTGCTGCACGGTGCGATGCGGGAAGAGCGCGAAATTCTGGAACACCATCGAGAAATGCTTGCGACGACAGCGCAGCAGCGACTTGTCATCCAGCTTGGCGACATCATCGCCGTCGATGAGGATCTCGCCCTCCGTCGGCTCGATCAACCGGTTCAGGCAGCGGATCAGGGTCGATTTCCCGGAGCCGGACAGCCCCATGATGACCAGCAACTCGCCTTCCATCACATCAAAGTCCACGTTGGAAAGCCCCAACGTCTGGCCAGTCTTCTCGAGAATCTCGGGGCGTTTCATGCCCTCATCACGCAATTTGAGCGCCTTGTCAGGCTGGTTGCCGAACACCTTGCTCAGATTGCGCACTCGAATCTTCACGTCGCGAGTGTCAGTCATTGGCTTTCCTGTCGTCAGCGGGCAGGAAATATCCACGGATTCTGTCCATTACGCACTCAATCCGGCAGGGAGAATGGCTCGCCCTGCCGCTGACATCGCGCAATCTGGCCGCAAGCATCGCTTGCCGACCTGCTGACAGAATACTGTGTCATCCCCTGCGCCATTATCCATAAAGGATTCTTATATTTGTAATTACAATACAGTTTTATTGATAAGCGCTCAAACACGAACAGACGTTTATACGACCAAGGTGGTATGCCCTTGACGCTTCTTGCTGATACCTCCCTGAATCACGACATTGCATGTTGTTATTGGTCTATTGCTCTCCCTCCCCTGACGCATTGCGTGTTGCCGAGAACCGCCTGGCAAACCTACGCATGCGCCCTTGAACAACCTCCGCACACCCCTATCAACAAGCCCAGGCACACGCCTATCAACAGGCCCTTGCACCATCAAGGCGCATCAGGCCTTGGCTTCCAGCCTCAGGCGCTGCCAATCACTGACTGGCTCGTTGAGACGGATGCTGGCATCGATGACCTGCTCCTCCATGTTGTAGCGACAGGTGAAGCCAAGGTGCTTCATCAAGGCGCGCATCGGGTGGTTGTCGATCATGATCTTGCCGACCATCTCCAGCGTGCCCAGCGAGCGGCAATAGCGCAGCATCTTCTCCATCAGCAGACTGCCGATTCCCTCGCCTTGCATGTCATCCCGGATGATGACGGAGAACTCGGTACGAATGTTGTCCGGGTCATTCCATACCCGCACCACCCCCAGCATCTCGCGCTGCGGCGACTCGCCTGACTGGGCCTCCACTTCACGCTCGGCGATGAAGGCCATCTGGCGGTCGTAATTGATCTGGGCGAGCAACGCGAGATCTCGCTGCGTCAGCGCCGCCTTGTGGTGGAAGTAGCGGAAACGAATGCTTTCCTCGGAGAGCCGGGCATGGAAGGCCGTGATCAAGGGCGCATCCTCGCCGCGTATCGGGCGCACCTCGACGTGCATGCCATTGTCCAGCGACACCCATTCACGCAGCTCCTCCGGATACGGCATGATCGCGAAACGGGCCGGTTTGCCGAGATCCAGCGCGAAATCCACCGCCACGGCTTCCTCGCGGTTGAGCAACAACGGATTGATTTCCAACCCTCTTATGTCAGGCAAATCCGATGCCAACTGTGAGAGCTTGATCAACAGCGTGCTGACGCGCTCGAAATCGCGCTCCGGGTCCGGCGAGTGCTCGGCGATCAGGCGGGAGGCATGGCTGCGCGAGATCAGCTCACGCGCCAGTGTCATGTTGAGAGGCGGCAAGGCGACCTGGCGGTCCGCCAGCACATTGACCTTGTAACCGCCGATGCCGAACACGATCACCGGGCCGAATTCGTCATCGCGCGTGATGCCTGCGCTCAACTGCAGCGAGTGTTTGCCACGCTGCATCGGCTGCAGGCAGAACTCATGAATGCGCGTGCGCTCGTGGTCACTGCGGCCGCGCTCGGCATCGCCCTCCGCCACCTTCTGGGTGATGCGGCGAATCGCCAACGCGATATCCTCCGGACCGGAAAGGTCCTGCACCACGCCGGAAGACAGCCGCTGTGGGTAGCGGCGATAGCGGAACGGCTGGCTGTTGTGTTCATGCACCACGCGCAGCGCATAGGGGCCCTGGCGAGAAGGCTTGTCGTCATCCGTGGCAGAACGCTGCAACTCGACGATGGCACGCGCGCCTTCGGCAGCGTCGAGCACATAGCGACTGGGCGCGGTCGCGATGCCGTAGGTATCGAGCACCTGCGCCGTCTCCGAGTGGGTCAACCATTCCCGGCCGGCACGCCGCGCGCTGTGCACCAGGTCGTGGGCGCGGGCGCGGATCTCGGCGCTGGTCGAGAAGGCCAGGCTCGGCGGCGTCTGCTGCAACAGTGTCTGCACACGGTGGTAATCGACCATCTGCAGGAAGGCCTTGACGCCCTTCTCTGGTGACAGATAGGTCGGGATGCCGGCCAGATGGCATTCATGGCGGGCCGAAAGTGCCTGTTCGAGCCCCATCCAGCTGGTCAGCAGGTTGCGTCGGAATTGCTTGCGATGCGCCACCAGCGCCTCGGCCGTCGCCCGTGAGGGAGCAAGGCGTGTCGGCGCATGCACGACCAGCACGGCGTCCACGCCACGGTCATTGGCCACGATGTTGACCGCGGCCAGGAAATCTTCCGGCGTGGCATTGCCGCCCAGATCCACCGGATTGCGGCCCGGCAGGCTGACATCCAGCTCGGCCTTGAGCAGCGCCTGGCGGCTCTCCTCGCTCAGCTCGGCCAGCTTGCCGCCGCCCGCCATCAGCTTGTCGATGGCCAGCAAGGCCGGGCCCAACCCATTGGAGACGATCGCCAGTCGATCACCGCGCAACGGCTTCATGCGATTCAGCGTCTCCAGCGCATCGAACATGTCTTCGCTGTCATTGACGCGCACCACCCCGGCACGCGCGAGGGCAACATCGACGATCCGGTCGCGATTGGCCACGCCACGTGTGACATGTGTGCCGAACAGGTCGGCTTCCGGGGTACGACCGCTCTTGATCGCCAGCACCAGCCGATTGCGGGACGCCTCGCGCAGCGCGGTCATGAAGTGCATCGGGTCGTGAATGCGCTCCAGGTGCAACAGCAAGGCCTGTGACGGCCCGTACTGGTTCAGATAGTCGATCAGATCGGGCAGCATCACATCGACGCTGTCGCCCAGGGTCACCAGATGCGAGAAGCCGATGCCGCGCCCCGCCGCCCAGTCGATCATCGCATTGCCCAGCATCCCCGACTGGCCGAGATAGGCGACCTTTCCCTTGGCCACTGGCTGCCCGCTGAAGGAGGCATTCAGGTGGCGGTTGGGCACGCAGATGCCCATGCATTCCGGCCCGAGCAGGCGAATCCCACTGCCACGGGCGGCCTTGAGCAACCGACTGTTGAGGCTTTCCTGGTCACGGTGGGTACGCGGGACTTCGACACCCGGCTCTCGTGCCTGCGAGGCATCCAGCACGTCGTCCGTGCTGTCGGCGATCCGCGGGTAGCGCTCGGCGCTCGACGCGGCAGGCTCGCCGGCCTCATCCAAAGGCGACGACTCGGTGGCGAAGGGATCGGGGCCTGGCTTGCCCGTACTGGATCTGTGAATGCCGGGCAGACGCGGGGCAGAGAAGTTCAGCCCGTCGCGGCGTGACAGCATCTCAAGCCCCTTGCCGGTGACGCGGGCCAGCGAGCTGACCGGCGTCGGCGCGACACCTCCCGAAATCAGCAGCGCCGCCTTGACGCCGCGCCGGCCCAGCTTCTCGACCACACGCGGCAAGGTATCCGGGGGTGAGCACAGAATGGCCAGGTCCGGCACCTGCTCCAGCTCACTGACCCGCTTGACGCACGCCACGCCATGCACCGTCTCATATCCCTTGGGGTTGACCACCGTCAGGGCGCCCTTGAAGCCCCCTTCAAGCAGATTGCGCAGTACCTGCCCGCCCAGTGAATGCGGCTTTTCCGAGGCGCCGATCACCACGATACTGGCGGGCTCGAAGAAATTGCGCAGAAATCGCGTTCCCATAGGCTTGTCCTGTCAGCGGTTGCGCCTCGTCAGCGCGATATGAGCAGCATGCCGCGAAAGCGCAGGTCTGAACAGCCATCCTCGCGCCCTTCATGCGTGAAACAAGGTAGACCATCGGCGACTGGCTCATGCCATTGACGACTCTTACTGTTACGTCATGGTGCAGACCATTATGACCCGCACACTCACGCAGGCATGCCGATGATCACCTCCTACATATCCCATCGCGACTGCGGTCAGCATTTCATGGGCCCCACCCATCCCGAGAGCCCACTGCGTCTGCAGGCCATCGAGCGTCAGCTGGCGCTGAGCGGCGTGATTCAGCATGTCCAGCAATACAGTGCGCGAGCGGCAACGCTTGAGCAGCTGGCGCGCGTGCACCCCATGCGCCACCTGCAGGCGTTGGAGAAATGCCCGCCCCAGGCCGGGCAGCTGCTGACCATCAACGAAGACACCGTGATGTGTGCCGATAGCCTGGTCGCGGCGCGGCTGGCCGCCGGCGCGGTGGTACGCGGAGTCGGCCAGGTGATGCGCGATCAGGCCGACAACGTCTTCTGCGCCGTGCGCCCACCGGGCCACCATGCCGAACGCGCCGATGCGATGGGCTTCTGCTTCTACAACAACGTGGCGGTGGGTGCCCTGCACGCCCGCCAGCATTACGGCGTGAAGCGGATCGCGATCCTCGATTTCGATGTGCACCAGGGCAACGGCACCGTCGATATCTTCAAGCATGATCCCGATACCCTGGTGTGCTCCTCCTTTCAGGACGCCATGTACCCGTGGCGCTACCTGGAGAGCCGCTGGGAGCACATACACAACACGCCCCTGAGCGAAGGCAGCGGCTCACTGGCCTTCCGGCGCGCCATTGAAGCCCAATGGCTGAAGAAGCTCGATGACTTCAAGCCGGAGTTGATCCTGATCTCGGCGGGCTTTGACGCGCACCGTGAAGACCCGATGGCGGAACTGTGCCTGGAAGATGACGACTATTACTGGGTCACCCTGCTGGCAATGGATGTCGCGCGGCGTCACTGCCACGGGCGTATCGTCTCCGTGCTGGAGGGCGGGTATTGCCTGGAGGCGCTAGGGCGCAGCACGGAGGCGCATCTCAAGGCGCTGGCGGGCTTGCCGATGCAGGATGGCCTCGATGCACGTGCCGGCAGCCAGCACCCATCAGCCCAGCTCCCTTCAGAGCCACCGGCTTCTGAGCAACCCACGTCAGAGCGACCCGAGTCAAAGAAACCCGAACCAGACCAGCTCGATCTCGCGCCTCCCACCGTGGATGCCCTACCACCCCGCTCCGCCTCTGGCACACCAGACAGCGTACAGCCGCCGCTTTCCAAGCCCGCCGAGGATGAGCGTGATCACCCGCTATTCTAGCGCCTGGCTGTTCTAGTGCCCGGCTGTTCTAGCGCTGGGCATCCCCCGCACCGGTGACTTTCACTCCTGGCGCACATCACACCTCACGACAGGTTTCCCGCAGCCAGGAAACCTGTCGCTGCATCAAGGGAGTACCAGCGAGCCTTAGGTATCGCGAACAGCCATGTCGCGGACAGCCATGTTGGCTACGTGTCGGGATGATGCGCTCTTGCCATGCTGTGATAAGCTGGCGATAAAGTTTCCGATAGTAAACTTTATCGCCAGCTGACAGCGCTGCGACACCCGATGTCGTGCGCCGCCAATATCACGCCCATAGCGAAGCCACTCACATGAGCACACCGACAGACAAGGACGCCGCCGTCCGGATCGCCTCCGGCCGCAAACCCTTCGTTGAGCCCCTGAAGCTTGGCGAACGCGTGAAGCAGATCCGCCTCTCCCATCATTGGACGCTGGAAGATGTCAGCCAGCGCACGGGGCTGGCACGCTCGACATTGTCCAAGATCGAGAACGAGCAGATCTCGCCGACCTTTACGGCGGTCCAGAAGCTGATTCATGGTCTGAACATCGACCTGCCACAGCTGCTGAGCCCGCCCAAGCGCCAGAGTGGCACTCTCGGGCGTCGCGACCTGACGCGCGTCGGTGATGGCAAGTCACACCCGACACCGACCTACGAGCACGAGCTGCTGTCCTGGCAGCTGGCGCAGAAACGCATGATTCCCTTCAAGACTCGCGTGCGCGCGCGCAGCTTCGATGACTTCCCCGACTGGGTGCGTCACGACGGCGAGGAGTTCCTGATGGTCTTGGCGGGCAGCATTCTGCTCTATTCGGAATTCTATGAACCCTTGCCGCTGGGCGATGGCGACAGCATCTATTTCGACTCCGACATGGGTCATGCCCTGGTTTCTACCAGCGAAGAAGATGCCATCGTGCTGTCGGTGTGCACTCGCAATGATTCGGATCCGAGCTGAGCTGATTTGAAGTGAGCTGGGCTGTGTTGAAGTGAAATAAGCCAAGTAACGCGCTGGCAAGAAGCTAAACCGGAAAGATAGCCTTAACGCGAGCGCCACCTGGCCGGTCCATTCGAAACAATGACTTGCTTTACCATGCTCGCCGTCAGCCCGAAATAAAAAAATCGCCCACTAGCCATGCGCTAATGGGCGATTTTTTTTGGATATCGCACTTATGGCTTCTGCCGAGTCCTGACCACCAGCACTCGCTGGGCGTTCAGTTTATCGAGCGTCTCATTACAGAGCGCCTCAATCGTGCTGTGCGGCATCGCCGCGCCAGATCAACTGACCGCATTCGCGCAGATCATAGCCGCCGAGGGATTGCGCCAGCTGGATACCATTCGGCGTCGCCAGATAGTCCAGTAACCCCTGGAATAGATCGCGGAAATAGACATTGCGCGGCACCACCAGATCGAAGGCCTCTTCACAGACCGGAACGAAGCCGAGGCCGAACTCATTGGCGGCCGACAGCGTACCGGGGCCGACGTCCACCTCGCCCCGCGCCACCATCGAGGCCACTTCACGCTCGGAATAGGCGATCGCCAGGGTATTGAGCTGCTCGGCACGCATCTGATGGCCGGACAGCCACTCCTGCAGGAAGCGCTGCGAACCCGCCCCCTCCTGTCGCACCGCCCAACGCCGCTGCGAACCGAACAGGCCGCTTGGGTCGATGGACAGATGGCGATCATCATTGCGGATGATCAGCCCCTGGGTACGGCGCGCAAGCCGCACCATCACCCATTGGCGATAGCCATCGTGACCACGAATCAGCGCCGGGTGACGCAGCGCCGCCTCCTCCGCGCGCCCCCAGTGAATGGCGCAGACGTCAGCACGCCCCTGGCTGAGCAGATCAAGCCCCAGACGCGTGCCGGTGACGCTCATGCCATAGAAGGAGCTACCGGCATGCTGCTGATTGAGGCGCATGGAGAGCGCAGCCAGCAGCGGGTCATCACTGCCGGTGATCATTAGGCGATCCGCCAGCACACCATGATGGCTGGACTCGAGAATCCATTGCTCCACCAGGCGCCGCGGAAACAACCACTTGCCGGTCACCTTGGTCGCCGGCATGGTCCCGTCACTGGCCAGCTGATAGATCTTCTTCTCGTTGAGGTGCAGCAGGCGCGCGACTTCCTGCACCGTCAGAAAGGGGTTGTCGTGGGGGACGGGAGCCTGCCGGCCGGTGGCCGCATTCAGGGGCTCGCCTGAAGACTCAGCGACAGAGCCACCTGAAGGCGCGCCGAGTTCAGAGGAAAATCCCTGTGAGGGTATGACGCCCAGCGGCGAAGAAAGACGACTCATCACTGCGCCCCCTTGTCATATCCGGCTGCGCCGTCTGCTGAAGATGGCTTGCCTGACGCATCATGGCGCGATGACTTGAGAGCGTCGCCGGCACGCAGCGGCGGGATGGCGTCCAGCACCAGCCGCCCGGCAGGGTCCACCGCCTGGAAGTGGCGCCCCTTGGCGCGCGCGATCAACAACACGCCAAAGCGTTCCGCCAGCTCCACCCCCTTCTGCGTGACGCCGGAGCGTGAGACCAGCACCGAGATCCCCGCCTGAGCCACCTTCAGTACCATCTCGGAGGTCAGGCGGCCGGTGGTGTAGAAGATATTGGCCCCTTGATAATCACTGTCATCATCACTCAAGGGCGCCAACCAGCTCAGCCCCGCCAGCGTATCGACGGCGTTGTGGCGGCCGACATCCTCGATGAACGCCAATACCTCATCATCTCGACACAGGGCGCAACCGTGAACCGCACCAGCCTTGCGGTAGGTCGCGTTGTGCGCCGCCAGCGCCTCCAGCAGGCGATACAACAGGGCCTGACTGAAGGGGCCTGCGTCCAGCGCGGCCAGTGATTGGCGCTCCAGCAGATTGCCGAATACCGTGCCCTGCCCACAGCCGGTGGTCACGGTGCGCTTGCCGAGGCGCTGCTCGATATCCTCAGGCAGATGACGCGTCACCACCGAGGCGCTCTCGACTTCCCAGTCCACCTGCAGCGCTTCGAGGTCCTCAAGCTCACCCAGCAGTCCCTGATTGCGCAGATAACCGGCCACCAGCGCCTCAGGTTCGGCACCCAGGGTCATCAAGGTGACGATCTCGCGCCGATTGAGATAGATGGTCAGCGAGCGCTCGGCGGCAATGGACTGCCGATGGCGCTCACCGCGCTCATCCATGACTTCGATGTCCAGCGTAGTGGGTAGTGTGGCGCGACTGATCGCTGGCCGTGCAGAGGGCATCATGAACTCGGGTCTCCCTGATCGAGCCGGTTGGAATGGCAATTCTTGCGCTGAATCGCCGTAGAGTACCAGTCTGATGGCAGAGCTGTCCCCGCACTGACTCACGGTGACCCTGATATCGCATGCGCCGGCATGTATCTTGCACACTAGCACCATCGCAGCATTCTTTTCAGACCCGCTTGCGGGTACAGCAGTGAACAAGGAAGCCATGTCTGAATCCATCCCTCCCCGCAGTGACGACACCCGCTGGTTGAGCGTCACCCTGGCACCCACCACGCAGAAGCTGGGGCGTTTCAGCATCGACACCTGGCGGATTGCCGACCTCTCGCCCTCTGCAACGCCAGAGACGGAATCGCACGTAGCAGAGCCTGCCACCGCTGATGAAGTAGCGCATCGCCGCATCCTGCCGCTGCAGCTTCACCTCACCGAGCGCACCGATTACCGCTACAACCTGCGCTGTGAGCAGCCGCGTCTGTTCGTCCAATGCGACGAGCGCGAAGCCGACGGCATGCAGCCCCGCGTGGTGACGGCCTGTCAGGAGGTAGCATCGCATTGGATGGATGGCGACCAGCTGGTGCTGGACGTGCCGATGCCCCCTGCCTTGATGGTGTGGCTGGAAGCCTACCTCGCGCGTCACGGCGAACGACTCGACGAGGGCAAGAAGAAGAAACGCAAGGGCGCCGGGCGCGCCAGTCAGGCAGAGCAGCTCGCCGCGACGCCCAACAAGACGCATCAGCCCGGTGATGGTACGGAAAGCACGTCATGAGCCAGCACGACGATAACGCAAGCCCTGCCAATGAAGGCCTGTTCTCGCGCTGGTCACGCCGCAAGCAAGGCGACAGCCGCCGTGAAGACCAACTGGCACAGCCGGACAGCGCCGAGGTGACCAAGGGCGACAGCCTCCCGCCGTCACAGGTGGGAGTCGCCTCTGACCACAGCGCTGACGCCCCTGCAGCGAGTGGCTCGCAGCACGAAGCCCTGGGCGGCGACAGCCCCTCCTCGGCAGCAGAGCAGTCAGCCGAACAGCCAGCAGAACAGGCATCAACCGAGAGCGATCAGCAGGCAGCAGACGCTGACAACGCTGAAGCGCCAGTCATCGAGCTGCCAGACCCCGACACCCTGACTCCAGACGCCGACATCAGCGCCTTCATGCAGAGCGGCGTGGACCCGACGCTACGCCAGCGTGCGCTGCGACGTATCTTCATGGGTGGCGAGCACTCGGTGCGCGATGGGCTGGATGACTACGACCAGGACTTCTCCCAGATGCGCCCGCTCGCCGAAGGTGTCGCCGACACGCTGCGCAGCTGGACCCGCAAGGTCGAAGAAGGCCTGGAAAAGCTTGATGAGGCAAGCGAGACACCCACGGCGGATACGGCGCAGGAGACAGACGACCAGATCGCTGAGCAGGCGCCTGACGGTGAGGTGCCAGTGGGCGAGTCACACGCGACGCCCAGCGACGAGATAGTCGAGTCGCCTGACCCGCAAGCAATACCAGCAGAAGACTCGCGCGAGCCAGCTCCCGCGTCAGATGATGACAGCGGGGTCCGCCACAAGCCGTGACCCGGGCTGGCCCCATAAACGCCTCCAGCGCCAGGGCTGAGCGCGTCAGGGCTCAGGACACCAGGGCGTCAGGATGACGCGCCGCACAATCAAAATGCGTCATTATGACCCACGAGAAAGCCGGATACGCCTGACCGAGGTCATCCTGATGCCTCATGGGTCACCCTGACGCGCCTCATCAAGGCGCACTGACTGCAACGCACATGCAAGATTCAGCATGACATGCCAACCCTTGAAGATGATGACTGACGTCAACCGCCTGCGCTGACGAGTGCCTGCGCGACCTGACCGCGCCCCTCTTCTCGCCGGGCGTGAAAACAGCAATGTCATCAACAGCATGCAAAGATGGTTGGCCTGTCATGAATCCCCCACTGAACGACTGTCGATCGCCGACCCGGCCCTAACCGCGAAAGACCGCGAAAGACCGCGAGAATCAGCGACGACCGGGACCTGCATCATCCGCCTGCCACCTGACGGCAGCTGGCATGCAAGGTCCGCCACGACCGAATAAGGATGAGGATGCTCAGCTCAAGCCTCGAGAGCGCTCAGCGCGCCCTCAATCAACAAGCACGCCAACGCGCCCTGTCATCCGCCATGGGTGGCTCGCCTGCCTCCAGTCTGCCGCTGTTGGCGACGGATGCCGGTAGCGCCCCCATCCGCTATCACAGTCAGGGACGCACCGTGATCATCGGCAGCGAAGCACGAGTGCGAGCACTGGCGAGTCTGCTGACCCGCCTGCCGGCTACCGCTCAGCTGCCGGTGGCACTCTTGATCAGTGAGCAGGACAACAGTGCGCTGGTAACGATGGATGAACAGCATCTCGCCGCCAGTGAGTCGCTGCCTGCGCACAGTGCTCCGCGTGACATGCTCGCGCTGAGCGGTCACCTCGGCCAGTTCAGCCTTGCCAGTGATGGCGTCAATCTGGCCGCCGCGCTGGTGCCGGCAGGTGCCGGCAGCGCGACCCATTTCGACCTGATCGCCGACCTGTCCAGCCAGCCGCTCAACCAGGCGGAACTGCCACCGCCCGGTTATCTGCAAGCCGGCGCGGACGTCATCGCCGAGCTGGATCAGCTGGTCGCCGATACTGAGGCCTCTCAGGAATCACTGTCACAGCTGACCGCCTGGGCGATGCAGTTCGCAGGCCTGATCGGCAATTTCGACAAACCGAATTACGTGACCGTCAATCTCGATACCTGCGCGCATTCCAGTGCCGGCAATATCGGCTGTACGCGTTGCCTTTCGTCGTGCAGCGCTGATGCTATCTTCTCGGTAGCCGGTCGTCGCAATGCGCATATCGAGATCGACCCTTACCTGTGCCACGGCGCAGCCAGCTGCGTCAGCGCCTGTCCGACCGGCGCGCTGAGCTTTACCCAGCCCCCGGCCGAGCAGCGCATGGAGCAGATTCAGCGCCTGCTGGAGCGCTATCAGGATGGCGGTGGCCTCTACCCGCTGCTGCGCTATCGCCTGGAGCAATCCCCTGCCTCGCAGACTGCCCTGGCGAGTGTCGACCAGGAGCGCTGCCTCGACATCACCCTCGAGGAAATCTCCGCCACCGGGCACGACGAGTGGCTGGCCGCTCTCGCACTCGGCGCGACGCAGGTCATCGTCGAACTGCCCCACGACCTGCCCGCAGGCCAACACCAGCAGCTCGATAGCGAACGTCGCCTGGCACTGACCCTGCTCGACAGCATGGGGCTTGCCAATGCGGACGGTGGCGAGCCGCGCATCCGCTTCGTCTCTTTGCCATCCGCCCTGCCACAAATGGATAGCTACGAGGCTGAAGCCCTACCCCTGATCACGCCGCTGTGTGTCGCTCTGGCACCGGGCGCGGACAGTGAAGAAGAGCAGCAGCCCAGCCAGCCGATCGCCCGTGACTGGCTGCTGGGTCAGCCGCAGGCACGCCCCGGCAAGCGCGAACGCCTCAATCGGGTGCTCGATCACCTGGCGACCCTGTCGGTCGCGGACCTTGCGCAGGACAGCGTCGCCGTGCCGACAGGCGCGCCCTTCGGCGTGGTGAACGTCGACAGCGACAACTGCACACTGTGTCAGGGATGCGTCGCCGTCTGCCCGACCAGCGCCCTCTCGGCCAATCGCACCTCGCCTGCACTATCCTTCACTCAAGGTGACTGCGTGCAGTGTGGCCTGTGCGAGCAGGCATGCCCGGAGCAGGTCATCACCCTGACACCAGGCTTTGCTCCGCAGCCAGACGTGCGCCGCGAACCGCAGCTCATCAAGCAGGATGTGCCCTTCCCCTGCATCAGCTGTGGCACGCCGTTCGGCTCCACCGCTACCATCACGGCGATGCAGACCAAACTGGCCTCGCATGCCTACTTCCAGGGCGATGGCGCACTGCGCCTGAAGATGTGCAGCGACTGCCGCGTCAAGGACATCTGGCACGAAATGGCACGTAATCCCGATGCCCAACTCAAGGTTTGAGCCAATGACATCACCCACGTCGACTCCCGACGACTTTGCAGCAGGTGGGACTGACGATCGTGCACCTGACACCACTGCGGCCGACTCTCTGATAAGCCATAGTGAAGAACAGCAGGCATTGCGCGCCGACCTCTACCGGCTGCTGGCGCGTCTGTTGCGCGCGGCGCCGGATGCGGAGCTGATCGACTTTCTGGCCGAACTCGACCATGACGCCATCAGCCTGCCCGGGGCCGCCGAGCAACAACTGCCGCGCGCGCTGGCGTCGCTGTCATTGGCCGCCCGCGTCAGCGACGCGCGCCGTCTGGAAGACGACTTCTTCCAGAGCCTGGTAGGCGTGGTGCAGGGCGAGGTAGTGCCCTACGCCAGCTGGTACCTCACCGGCTCGCTGATGGAGATGCCGCTGGTCGCCCTGCGCCAGGACCTGAAACGTCTCGGCTTCGAACGCCAGAGCGATGTGCATGAGCCCGAGGATCACCTCGGCGCACTGTGTGAGGTGATGGCCATGCTGATCGATGAGGTGCCCGGCGAGCAGGTCAATTTCTTCCGCCGCCATGTGGCCAGCTGGGGCGAGCGCTGCTGCGCCGACCTCGCGGGACGCGAGAGCCCCTTCTATGCCGCCGTCGGCTACCTGGGCCAGGCTTTCCTGCGGGCAGAGCGCCTGAACCTCGGTGACTCGATCCCGCTGCATGCGGCGACCGAAAACAACTCTGGCGAGCAGGTGACGGCCGAGGCCGTCCAGCTCGTCACGCCAGCCAGTGTGGCGCCCGACGCAAGACACTGATGTCACGCATGACGTGAAGCAACATTCGAGACTGCAACGCTAACCATCTCGCATCACCCAGCAGCATTGCCGACAGGAGATCAGCATGAAGACTGATGACGCAAAAGACAGCCATAACCAGGCGCGCCAGGGGCGCCGTAAATTCCTGCGCGTACTGGGCGCCAGCACCGTAGGGGTTGCCGCAGCAGGGTCATTGGCCGGTGCCGTGATTCCGGACCAGGCCGCCCCAGAGGCCCCCGTCAAGGACAAGGGCACTGACAACTATCGCGAGAGTGATCACGTCAAGGCCTTCTACGCCACGCTGCGTGACTGAACGCTAGACAGACAGTGCCCTGAGCCTGCGCCATGCGCGCGGCCAGCGGCCTGAACAACGGGCAGCGCGGAGAGGTTTCCGCCCGCCATCGACAGTGACAAGTCGGCACGGATCAGGACTGCCCCTGATCTGAAAGACCGCCGCTCCCGACATTGCCCCCTGACCCGCTCACGCGGCCCGGGCAATGATTCGGGTGACGAGGAGAGATGATGTCATGCGACTGACCCCCACCCCCTCTGCCAAAGAGACCTCAGGACTCGGCATCAACCGCCGCCAGTTCCTGAAACGCAGCGGTGTCGCCACCGGCGGCCTTGCCGCCGCGAGCTTCATGGCCGCCCCGATGATGAAACGCGCCGAAGCCAAGACCGAAGTGTCTGACGCGCCGGTCGAGACGAAGCGCACCATCTGCTCACACTGCTCCGTGGGCTGCGGCGTCTATGCCGAGGTCCAGGAAGGTGTCTGGACCAAGCAGGAACCCGCCTTCGATCACCCCTTCAACCGTGGCGCACACTGCGCCAAGGGCGCATCGCTGCGTGAGCATGGCCACTCTGACCGTCGCCTCAAGTACCCGATGAAGCTCGAAGGCGGCAAGTGGAAGAAGCTCTCCTGGGAGCAGGCCATCGAGGAAGTCGGCGACAAGGTGCTCGAGCTCACCAAGGAGCATGGCCCCGATAGCATCTACTGGCTGGGTTCGGCCAAGTTCAGCAATGAACAGGCCTACCTGATGCGCAAGTTCGCGGCCCTGTTCGGCACCAACAACGTCGATCACCAGGCGCGTATCTGTCACTCCACCACGGTGGCCGGGGTCGCGAATACCTGGGGCTACGGGGCGATGACCAACTCCTTCAACGACATGCACAACTGTCGTTCGATCCTGTTCATCGGTTCCAACCCGTCCGAAGCGCACCCAGTGGCCATGCAGCACATCCTGCTGGCCAAGGAACGCTCCAACGCCGAGATCATCGTCGTCGACCCGCGCTTCACGCGGACCGCCGCCAAGGCCAACAAGTACGTGCGCCTGCGTCCGGGCACCGATGTCGCCTATATCTGGGGCCTGCTGTGGCACATCTTCGAGAACGGCTGGGAAGATGAGGCCTACATCCAGCAGCGTGTCTACGGCATGGATGAAGTGCGTGCTGAAGTCGCCAAGTTCCCGCCGGCGGAAGTCGAGCGCATCACCGGCGTAGCCGAGGCCGACATGCTCGACGTCGCACGCCGCCTGTCCCAGAACCGTCCGGGCAGTGTCGTGTGGTGCATGGGCGGTACCCAGCACACCACGGGCAACAACAACACCCGCGCCTACTGCATCCTGGAACTGGCGCTGGGCAACATCGGCAAGTCTGGTGGCGGCGCCAACATCTTCCGTGGCCACGACAACGTCCAGGGCGCCACGGACCTGGGCCTGATGTCCCACTCCCTGCCGGGCTACTACGGCCTCTCCGAAGGCGCGTGGAAGCACTGGTCCAAGGTCTGGAACGTCGACTTCGAGTGGATCCAGAACCGCTACGACCAGACCGAATATCACGACGGCAAGCCGATGCACACCAACGGCATCACCGTCTCGCGCTGGGTCGATGGCGTGCTCGAGAACCCGGACCGCATCTCCCAGCGGACCGCACTCAAGGCGATGTTCTACTGGGGCCATGCCGTCAACTCCCAGACCCGCGGGCCGGAGATGAAGAAGGCGATGGCCAAGCTGGACATGATGGTGGTGGTCGACCCCTACCCGACCATCGCCGCCGTCATGCACGACCGTACCGACGGCGTCTACCTGCTGCCGGCCGCGACCCAGTTCGAGACCACCGGCAGCGTGACCAACTCCAGTCGCTCCCTGCAGTGGCGCGATCAGGTCATCGAGCCGATGTTCGAGTCCAAGCCTGACCACGAGATCATGTACCTGCTGTCTCGCAAGCTGGGCTTCGCCGACGAGCTGTTCCGCAACATCAAGGTCGAGGGCAGCGTGCCTGTCGTCGAGGACATCACGCGCGAGTTCAATGCCGGCATGTGGACGGTGGGTTACACCGCCCAGAGCCCTGAGCGCCTGAAGGCCCACCAGCAGAACTGGCACACCTTCGACTTCGAGACGCTCAAGGCCCGTGGCGGCCCGGCCAACGGCGACTTCTACGGCCTGCCGTGGCCGTGCTGGGGCACGCCGGAGATGGGTCACCCGGGCTCGCCCATCCTGTATGACACCTCCAAGACGGTGGCCGAGGGTGGCGGCAACTTCCGCGCGCGTTATGGCGTGGAGCACAACGGCACCAACATCCTCGCGGAAGGCTCCTGGTCCAAGGGCTCCGAGATCGAGGATGGCTATCCGGAGTTCACCGACAAGCTGCTCAAGCAGCTGGGCTGGTGGGATGACCTGACGGCCGAGGAAAAGCAGGCGGCGGAAGGCAAGAACTGGAAGACCGATCTCTCCGGCGGCATCCAGCGCGTGTGCATCAAGCATGGCTGCATGCCGTATGGCAACGCCAAGGCGCGCGCCCTGGTGTGGACCTTCCCGGACCCGATCCCCAAGCACCGCGAGCCGCTCTACACCGCGCGTCGCGACCTGGTGAAGGACTACCCGACCTGGCCGGATTCCGAGTCCATCTATCGCCTGCCGACGCTCTACGCCTCCATCCAGGAGAAGGACGTCAGCGCCAAGTACCCGATCACCCTGACCTCGGGCCGCCTGGTGGAATACGAAGGGGGTGGCGAAGAGACACGCTCCATTCCGTGGCTGGCCGAGCTGCAGCAGGAGATGTTCGTCGAGATCAATCCGGCACTGGCCAATGACCAGGGCATCAAGGACGGCGACATGGTGTGGGTCGAGGGCGCCGAGGGCGGCCGCGTCAAGGTGATGGCGATGGTCACCGAGCGTGTCGGCCCGGATGTCGTCTTCATGCCCTTCCACTTCGGCGGGCATTACGAAGGCGAATCCCTCGAGTCCCGCTATCCGGAAGGCACCGTGCCCTATGTGCTCGGTGAATCGGCCAATACCGCGACCACCTACGGCTACGACCCCGTGACCCTGATGCAGGAAACCAAGGTCACCTTGTGCCGCGTCAGCCTCGCCTGACTCGAGTGACGGCCGCGTCCGAGTGACGCGGCCCGGACGCAGCGCAAGACACGATCGGACGTATCCGTTACCAGAATCATCCGGCCTGTTGACCGAGGAACCCGGCGACAGGCCGTGAAGGAGAAGCACCATGGCCCAGATGAAATTTTTGTGTGATGCAGAGCGCTGCATCGAGTGCAATGGCTGCGTGACAGCCTGCAAGAACGCCAACGAGACCGAATGGGGCGTTCAGCGTCGCCGCGTGGTGACCCTGGACGACGGCAAGCCGAGTGAAGTCTCCATCTCGGTGGCGTGCATGCATTGCGATGACGCGCCGTGCATGGCGGTCTGCCCCACCGACTGCTTCTACAAGACCGATGACGGCATCGTCCTGCACGACAAGGACATCTGCATCGGCTGCGGCTACTGCCTGTACGCCTGCCCGTTCGGCGCCCCGCAGTTCCCGCAGCAAGGCGCCTTCGGCGAGCGCGGCAAGATGGACAAGTGCACCTTCTGTGCCGGCGGCCCGGCCGAGAGCCCGGAAGAAGAGTTCGAGAAGTACGGCGCCAACCGCATCAGCGAAGGCAAGCTGCCGCTATGCGCCGAGATGTGCTCCACCAAGGCCCTGCTGGCCGGCGATGCCGAGACCGTCTCCGACATCTTCCGTCAGCGCGTGGTCTACCGTGGCCATGAAGACGGCGCCTGGTCGCCGGTCGACAAGGCCAGCCACCCGGAAACCTCTGCCAACCTGACCACCAGCAGCGTTCGGCAGGCGGACCACCTGGCCTACGACGCAGCCCGCAAGGGGTAAGGAGGCGACATGCGCGCGCACTTTACAGCTTCACGGTTGACCGTGGTCGCCATGTTCCTGTGCCTGATGCTGGCCAGTATCTGGCTGGCTCCTCAGGCACTGGCCGCGAACCCTGACGGCGAGATCGGTCAGGCGGTCGGCACGGTGGACGCCGATACCTGGCGGCAGGTCAAGGATGGGGGCAACTCCATCGACAGCCGACATGACTCCAACTACAGCCTGATCAACCAGAGCGGCGAGACCTGGCGTCAGATCCGCAATCGCTGGATCTCACCGGGTGGCCTGATCGCACTGGGTGGCATGCTGGCCGTGCTGGTGATCTTCTACCTGCTGGTGGGACGCAACAATCTGGACCACCCGCGCAGCGGCAAGCTGATGCTGCGCTGGACGGCGCTGGAGCGTGCCATGCACTGGACGCTGGCGACGCTGTTCCTGACGCTGGCCATCACCGGCATCAATCTGCTGTGGGGCAAGTTCGTGTTCCGCAATGTGTTCGGGGACGTGTTCTGGGCCAACATGATCATGGCGACCAAGGTGATCCACAACTATGTGGGGCCCCTGTTCTCGATCATGCTGATCCTGGTGCTGGCCAAGTGGCTGAAGCTCAATCTTCCCAGGAAGCATGACCTTGACTGGTTCCGTCAGGGTGGCGGCATGATGAAGGGCAAGCATCCGGACGCCGGCTTCGCCAACGGCGGGGAAAAGGCCTGGTACTGGATTCTGGCGACGGTCGGCCTGGTAGTGATTGCCAGCGGGCTGGTGCTGGACTTCCCGATCTTCGGCCAGACGCGGGACAACATGCAGTGGGCCAATGTCTTCCACGGCATCGCCTCGCTGATGCTGATCGCGGTGTCCTTCGGCCACATCTATATCGGCACCGCCGGTACCGAGGGTGCCTTCGAGGGCATGAAGACCGGTTATGTCGATGAGACCTGGGCCAAGCAGCACCACAATCTGTGGTACGACGAGGTCAAGCAGGCCGAAGCGGCGGACCCGGCAGCAGATCCCGCCACGGCACCTGACGATAGCCTGGCACGTCAGCAACGTCCGAATTAGCGCGGCGCCAGACATCCGCTGGATGAGTAAAGATACGCCCGGACAGGTTCGCCTGCCGGGCGTTTTCGCTTGCCAGCGCACACTCTTTCGCGACTCTGCCACCCACTGGCACTCCACCGGCCAACCCGCCTGCCAAACCACAGACCAAACCACAGGCGTGCAGCGCTGGTTCACAGCTCTGCATTAGTTGCGTAAAGTTTCAGATATCCCGCCTGGGCCCACCAGGCGCCCCGACAGCATGAAGGCTGGCGCTTGGCTGCGCCTTCTCAGGAGATTTCGATGAGCGACCCGACCCCTCAAGCCGTACAAGACCTGAGCGAACTGGACGAACAGACCCGCACCGAACTGGAAGCGGCCGCGTTCCGTCGTCTGCTCAAGCATCTGGATGACAACAAGGATGTCCAGAACATCGATCTGATGATCCTCGCCGACTTCTGCCGCAACTGCCTCTCCAAGTGGCTGATGGCCGCTGGCGAGGAGCGTGGCGTGAGCTTCGATTACGACGCGGCGCGCGAGCATGTCTACGGCATGCCCTATTCCGAGTGGAAGACACATCACCAAGCCAAGGCGACCCCTGAGCAGCTGGCAGCGCTCGAGGCACGTCAACAAGGCAAGAAGGACTGATCATGAGCGGCAATGACGAACAGATCGGCCTCACCATCGCAGTATTGACCGTCTCCGATACACGCACCGCAGAAAATGACCGCTCCGGGGACGCACTGGTCGACAACCTGACGGCGGCTGGCCATACGCTGCATGAAAAGCGTATCGTGCCCGATGACGTCTACCAGCTGCGCGCCGTGGTCAGCGAGTGGATCGCGGACCCGGCCGTGCAGGTCATCCTGACGACGGGCGGCACAGGCTTCACCGGACGTGATTCCACGCCGGAAGCCATTCGCGTGCTGCTCGACAAGGAAATCCAGGGCTTCGGCGAACTCTTCCGTCAGCTTTCCCACCAGGAAGTCGGTAGCTCGACGATCCAGAGCCGCTGTCTTGGGGGGTTGGCCAACCGTACCGTGGTGTTCTGCCTGCCCGGCTCCACCGGCGCCTGCAAGACGGCCTGGAACGGCATCCTGAAGGAGCAGCTCGACAGCCGCCACCGCCCCTGCAACTTCGCCAACCTGGTGATCCCGGAGCGCGGAACCCATGCCCACTGACGCCAGTAAAGACCCGCATTCTCGCCCGTCGCCTTCCGCGGCGGCAGAATGTGGCTGCGACGCCGTGCCTGTCGGCGCCAAGGGGCTGGCGCCCCTGGCCAGTGCACTCGCCGCGCTACGTGACAGCTGTCCGCTGATGCCAGCCGAGCGCGTGGCAGTCAGTGACGCAGCAGGACGTGTGCTCGCCGAGGACGTGCATGCCGAGCTTGACGTACCGCCTGCCGACAACTCCCAGATGGATGGCTATTGCGCCCGCGTGACAGACATCGGTGACGGTGCCTGGCTGCCGATCAGTCAGCGTATCGCGGCAGGTCAGCCTGCCACGCCACTGGCCGTGGCGAGTTGTGCGCGCCTGTTCACCGGGGCGGAAATCCCCGACGGCGCCGACGTGGTGGTCATGCAGGAAGAGGTGACACTGCGTGAAGGCGAAGATGGCACCACCCTGGCCTGGCTGCCCGGGCCTCGCACCCGCGGCGACAACATTCGCGTTCAAGGCCGGGATGTCAGCAAGGGCAATCGCTTGCTCGCGGCGGGCACGCGACTAGACGCTGCCGCGCTGGGCCTTCTGTATGGCCAGGGGGCAAGTCACGTGATGGTGCGCCGCAAAGTACGAGTGGCCTTGTTCGCGACCGGCGATGAACTGATCGAACCCGGCCAGCCGCTCAAGCCCGGCCAGATCTACAACTCCAACCGCGTGATGCTCAGCCAGATGCTCAGCGACTTCGGGGCTGAGGTGGTGCTGGCACCGCTCAATGTGGCCGATACCTTCGAGGCCACTCGTGACGCCCTCGCTTCGGCGGCGCAACAGGCTGACCTGATCGTCACCTGCGGTGGAGTCAGCGTCGGCGAGGAAGACCACGTCCGCCCCGCCATCGAGGCGCTCGGCAGCCTGGATCTGTGGCGTCTGGCCATCAAACCGGGCAAACCACTGGCGCTGGGGCGTATCAACAGCCCTCGGGGTGACGCGGTGCGTGTCGTGGGCTTGCCGGGCAATCCAGTCTCCAGCTGGGTCGGTGGCTGGTTGTTCCTTCGTCCGTTACTGGGCGAGATGACCGACTGCGCTGCATTGCGCGAGCTGAAACGTCTCACGGTACGCGCGGCCTTCTCAGCTCGCACTGCCATCCGTCAGGATCATCTGCGCGTCACCTTGGCGCCCGGCAGTGATGGGAAGCTTGAGGCGCATGCCTTCCCGGACCAGAACTCGGCGGTACTCTCCTCCTGCGCCGGTGCTCAGGCACTGGCCGTGATTCCGCCCCACGCACAGCTCAACCACGGTGACAGCGTGGAATGCCTGTGGCTCGAGCGCTGACACCGCTCCCCCCTCCCTGTTTTCACAACTGTCTTTACAACTGTCGTGACTACTGACGCGATAACTGTCACGACAACTGACGCTGGAATGCGACACCCTAGTGACACTCCAGCGTCATCTTGACCTCGCCCCTGAGTCCGGCACACTGACTGCCTTCATTCATCTGAGTTCTGACTGCCTAGGGCGGCTCAGAACACTGATCGGTTACGGACTCTTGAGCAAGGACAACTCAATGCCAGCCTCTTCCTCGTCGCCCCGCGCGCTGTTACGCCCACTTGCCATGGCTGTGCTGCTTGCCACCACGTCGTCATCCTTGCCGGCGCTCGCCGATGACATTGCCACGTCGCCTGCGCCGGGCACGTCGGTCACTGAATGGAGCTATGCGAGTGAATCCGCGGATGACACCAACGCCGGAGCCAATGGCCCCGAGCATTGGGGAGAGCTCACCCCGGGCTATGCAGAGTGCTCGGCAGGCAGCCAGCAGTCGCCGATCGATATCGACAGCCAGTCACGCACGCTGAATGAAGCGGGCCCGAAACTCGACTACCACTCGCCGCTGCTCGTCACGCGCGATACGGGCCACACCCTGCAGATCGAAGGGGCCAGCGGCAATACCATGACCCTGGATGGCACCCAGTACACCCTGTCGCAGGTGCACCTGCATGTGCCGTCAGAGCACGCCATCGACGGCAAGCGTGCCGCCATGGAAATCCATCTGGTGCACAGCACGCCGGAAGGCAAGCTGGCCGTGCTGGCCGTGCTGGTCGAGGAAGGGCATGACAACCTGGCTCTCAGCCGCCTGTTGAGCCGCCTGCCCCAGCGCGGCCTCTCCGAGACCCTGACAAGCGGCCTGTCTGCCAATCTGCTGCTGCCACGCGAACATGCTGGCTGGCAGTACTCCGGCTCGCTTACCACCCCGCCATGCTCTGAGCCCGTCACTTGGTTTGTCATGCAGACGCCGATCGAAGCCTCCCAGGCACAGATCGACGCCTACCATGAATGGCAAGGCGGAGAGAATGCCCGACCCCTTCAGCGCTGATTGACAAAAGCACGTCTACTTAGGCCGGCTAGCGCAATACCAGCATGTCCGGCCACAACCGCGCGAAGCTGTCCTCGAGCATCGCGCGGTTATCCGCCAGCCAGGGCGTCATGTCCGCCAGCGGATTGGCGCCTGCATCCAGATTCCCCACTTTGTGCGTAAGCCTTCCATTGCGTGAATCACTTGTCTGGCAAGTATCACTTGTCTGGCGTAAGCGGCGCCTGGCCGTCATGCGCTCGCCGATGCTGGCAATGGTCGCGAGCGTGAACTCCAGCTCCTGATAACGCCTGAGTGCATCGCGCACCTGAATCCATTCGATGAGGCTCGACAGGCGTGACGGCACCTCCTCACGCGCCAGCAGGCGATAGAGGCGCTCGATATCGTCATCATGCATCTCGGCGGCCAGCAGGTGATCCCACATCATGTCGAAGGCGATGCCGGCGACACGTCGCGACGAAGGCGGCACCTGGGTCAACAACCAGCGTGTCTCGGGATGGGCGTCGATCACCGCGTCGCAGCGGCGGTGAAAACGGATGCCCGCCTCTACCTCCGGCGACCAGTCGCTCAGGTCACTGCCGCGCACGCCATCGGCAATCAGGTTGCCAAACAGGAAGTTATCGCTGCCCGCCAGACTCAGGCGTGCATGACCGAGAAAGTTCAAGTTGCTAGACTCCTGCTTTTGCGAATCCTGTCGCCGGTCTCATCTGGCGCGCCCTGGCTCTGCATACCCTGCTCCTGTTTCCCTACTCTACTGACTATCGAGATTCACGATGCCGTCCGCCTCCATGCCAGTCAAAGCGCCTATCGTGCGTGATATCGTCCTGATCGGCGGTGGGCACAGCCACGTCGGCGTGCTGATGCGCTTTGCCATGCAGCCAGAGCCCGGTGTCCGGCTGACCGTCATCTGTCGCGACACCGACACGCCCTATTCCGGCATGTTGCCGGGCTACGTCGCCGGTCATTATACGTTCGACGATGTGCATATCGACCTGCGCCGGCTGTGTCAGTTCGCCGGTGCCCGCTTCTATCGCGATCAAGTGATCGACATCGACCGCCGCGAGCGCCGCGTGATCTGCGCCGAGCGCCCGGCGGTGGACTACGACCTGCTGTCGATCAATATCGGCTCCACGCCTCGCCTGTCCCACATCGATGGTATCGGTGACCCTGAAGCCGCAGACGCCCCCGTGGTGGCGGTAAAGCCGATCAGCACCTTCCAGCAGCGCTGGCTGAGTCTGCTCGAGCGCGCCAGGAGCGCCGAGCGTCCACTCGATATCGTGCTGGTCGGCGGCGGTGCCGGCGGGGTCGAGCTGCTGCTGGCCATCCAGCAGCGCCTCGCCACCGAGTTGCCCGATGCGCTCGCGCCGAACCTGACGCTGATCACCCGCGGACAGCGTCTGTTGCCCACCCATGCGCACACGGTCAGTGAGGCGCTTGCCACTACCCTGCACGAGCGCGGTATCCAGGTGCATTACGGTGAGGAGATCACGGCCGTCGAACGCGCATCCTCGACCGCCCAGCGCCAGCTGATCAGTGCCAGCGGTGCCTGCCACCAGGCCGATGAGGCCATCTGGGTGACACGGGCCGGTGGCGCGCGCTGGCTGGAGAATACCGGACTGAGCCTAGACGAGGATGGCTTCCTCAAGGTTCGCGATAGCCTGCAGACACTTGAGGATGACGCCATCTTCGCCGCGGGCGATATCGCGCATCAGCTCAACCATCCCCGCGAGAAGGCCGGCGTGTTTGCCGTGCGTCAGGCGCGACCACTGGCCGACAATCTGCGACGGGCCGTACGCGGCGAGCCACTCAAGGACCATGTGCCGCAGTCGCGCTGGCTAGCGCTGATCAGCACCGGGGATCGTGACGCCATCGCCTCACGCGGTAGCCTGGGGCTGGTCGCGCCGTGTCTGCGTCCGTGGCTGTGGCGCTGGAAGGACCATATCGATCGACAGTTCATGGCTCGCTTCAATGAACTGCCCAGCATGCAGGACACCACGGCCACCAGCGGCCTTGCCGGGGTGCATCAGCGTATCAGCGCTGCCTGGCAGGCGTTAAAGGGCAGCGATGGCAAGCTGCATCCGCGCCTGACCGCCGAGCTGGATGAGCAGGAGGCGCATCAGGCCCTGTCCGCATTGGCGATGCGCTGCGGCGGCTGCGGGGCCAAGGTCGGCGCCAGCGTGCTGTCGCGAGCGCTGCAGAGTCTGTCCCCGCGCGAGAACCCGGACGTGCTGGTCGGGCTGCATGCCCCGGATGATGCCGCCATCGTGCGCGTGCCAGAAGGGCAGGCGCTGGTGCACAGCGTCGACTTCTTCCGCGCCTTCATCGATGACCCCTATCTGTTCGGGCGCATCGCCGCCAATCACGCGCTGGGCGATCTCTACGCCATGGGCGCGACGCCGCATACGGCGACGGCGGTGGCCACGGTGCCACAGGGGGTCGAGCGCAAGGTCGAACCGCTGGTGCGCGAGCTGATGCAAGGCGCGACCGAGGTGCTCAACGAGGCGGGCTGCAGTCTGGTCGGCGGCCACACCGGCGAAGGTCAGGAGCTGGCGCTGGGCTTCGCGCTCAATGGTCTGGTAAAGGAGAGTCTGGCCGGCGTCACCTGCAAGGGCGGCATGCAGCCGGGCGATGTGCTGCTGCTCACCAAGGCCATCGGCACCGGCACGCTGTTGGCGGCGCACGCACGCCTGGAAGCCCGCGGCCGCTGGATCGACGCCGCGCTGGACAGCATGCAGCAATCCAGTCAGCGCGCGGCGGATATTCTGCGCGCGCATCAGGCGAGCGCCTCCACCGATGTCACCGGCTTCGGTCTGCTAGGCCATCTGGTCGAGATGACCCGCGCCAGCGGCGTGGATGCTGAGCTTGAGATCGATGCCCTGCCGGTGCTCGACGGCGCCGAGGACTGTGTCGCCCGCGGCGTGGTCAGCTCGCTGCAACCGGCCAATCTACGCCTCAAGCGTGCCCTGAAGGACCAGGCCAGCATCATCGATCATCCGCGTTACCCGCTGCTGTTCGATCCGCAGACGGCCGGTGGCCTGCTGGCCAGTGTGCCGCCCGAGGAAGCCGAGGCCTGTATGGCTGCGCTCAAGGCCGCCGGCTATCACGCCAGCGCCATCATCGGGCGCATCACGCCCCAGGGCGATGCGCTGGCGCCGATCAGCATCAAGCGCTGAGCGCGGTTAGACGGTCACACGGTGAGCCAGCCAGCCGGCGGTGAATGACAACCGGCGACTCCCAGCAACGCTTCACGACCATTGTGACATCAGATGGCAAGACGCCCGCCAGAGAACTCTCTGGCGGGCGTCTTCATGACTGCCGACTCATGCGCGGGGCGTCTGGCGACAAGCGTCAGACTGACCGGCTATCTCAGGCTTCGGCTTCGCGCTTGAGCGCCTCGAAGGACTCCACGAACGCATCCATGGTCTCGGCGCAGTAATCCCGCAGCCCACTGACGACCAGCTTCTTGGAGCCACTGCCGATGCACTGATCGCCATCATGGATGCTGAACTCGAGCAGGGTATCGCCACGCTTGCCGTTGACCTCGAGCGAGGACCCCACGAAGTCGAGGTGCAGGTCGGCGATATCCAGGCGCTCGAAACAGAAGCCCATGCTGTCGTAGATCACCAGCGGGCGTGCCGGGTTGAACATCACGCCCTTTTCCAGCATCAACGGCTGCAGGAAGTGCGGGAAGTTGCGCCCGGAGAAGGCGATATACTGGCGGGTAAAATTGGCGACCACTTCCTCGTCATGGGTGGTATCGCCGCTGCGCTCGACCGTCAGGTAGACCTTGCCGGCTTCATCGCGCACCAGCAGGGACACGCCATTCTCGTCGGGGGCGTCCAGCGCTTCGAAGATCAAGGGCACATCGTTGCCGACCATGCCGCAGAAACGGATGGTCATGCACTGCGATAGACCGAATTTCGCCAGCAACAGGGAGAACAGCAGGTCGCCGGGCACACAGAAGCGTCGCGCGTCCGGATCATGAATGGGGTTGTAATCCCCCGCCATCTGCTTGGCGAAACGACTTGCCTGCTCGGCGGTGATCCGCACGCGGCCATCTTCGACCCGGTGAAACTGATCAAGAAACATGGACTGCCTTCCTGCCCTGCTTGAATGATGATCGATGGCCCGTCCTGAACCATCGCGGAAATGCCTCCGAGGGGAGGAATTGCGGTCGACGCGCTGTCACGCCTGCCCACCTGTCGTGTCATGAAGCTTTCAAGACATGCAGATGAAACGATTTTACCACTGGATGACAGTCAGGTGGTGACTCGTGACAGGCTTTGCAAGAGATTGCAGCGCGACAGATGGCCATATACTGTATATAACCCCATGCTTTCGGGCAAACCGCCGCACTGCCCGCCACTTTGACAGGTCGCCATGCAAGCCGCTCCCCTCGACAATCCGCGCTACTACTTGGCCAACTTCGACACCCTGATCGACTGGGTCTGCCAGTGTCACGCCGATCTGCTGACAGAGGCGGAGCGTGCCACGGTGGACGCCATCACTCACCTGCCGGATGCCTCACGGGCCTTGCTGGTGCGACTGCTGATGCGCAAGGGCGATCATTTCGAACGCTCGCAGCTGCACTATGCCGAGATCGGTGCGATCGAGGCCGCAAACCAGCCATTGATCACACCGCTCGCCGACAGTGCCACGCCTGACGGCCTGTGCCGCCACAATGCCGACCTGACGCTGGACGAGATGCTGGCGCTGGTGACCTTGCCGCGCCTCCGGGCTGCCTTTGCCGAGCTGCCCAGAAGTACGCCCAAGCGCCGCATGCATGATGCCATCAGCGAGCTGCTGGGCGACGTCACGCCACGGCCACTGCCAGCGTGGTTGAACGACCCTACCGCCGACACCTTGAGTGTCGGGGTGGGTGAGCTGTCACGACGCCTGAGCCTGATGTTCTTCGGCAACCTGCGCCAGAATCTGTCGGACTTCGTACTCAGCGAGCTGGGCCTGCTGCGTTGCGAGACGGTCGCCCTGTCGCCGGCCTCACGCGCCTTCACCCATCGCTGGGAGGTGGATCGCTATCTGGCGCTGGAGCAACTGCGTGAGGACTGGCAGCAAGCCAGCGAGCGGCTGGGCCGCACGGCGAACGCTGAGCTTGAGCCGCACTGGCAGCGCATCGTCGCGGCGCTGGATGCGACGCCGTCCGCTGCGGTAAACGCGATCCACAGTGAGCCGTTCGCGACTCATCAGCTCACTGACGCTCATGCCACTGACAGGCGCGCTATTGATGATCGTGCCAATGCCTGGCTGGCGCAGCGGCGTGACCGCCTGCGCTTCTCGCTGGCCCGCGACGCCGAGCGTCAGGGCTGGCATCAGGCGGCCGCCCGCCAGTACGCCTGTCTCGAGGACTCCGCGTATGCTCCGCGTGCCATGCCGCGCCGGGTGAGAGCACTGGAGCTATCTGGCGATATCAGCGCAGCTCACGCGCTGGCCAGCGAGCGGTTGGCGCGCGCCGAGATCACGCTGGACGAGCAGCTGGCACTCGAACGCGCCCTGCCGCGTCTGTGCCGTGGCCTCGGATTGCCCGCGCCCAAGCGCGCCAAGGCGCCGACCACGCCACAGATCACCCTCACGGTGCCCGACCTTGCCACCTCGGCGGCTGCCGGCATCCACGGGGTCGAGCGCGCTGCCACCCACGCCTTGGCCACGCCCGAGGCACCGGTCTTCTATGTCGAGAATGGCCTGATTCCCGCGCTCTTCACCCTGCTGTGCTGGGAGGCGCTGTTCGCCCCGTTGCCGGGGGCCTTCTTCCACGCCTTCCACACCGGCCCGGCGGACCTCTATCGCCCTGATTTCGTCAGCCGTCGCCAGGCCGCTTTCGAGGCCTGCTTCGCGCGCCTGAACGATGAAAGCTACCGGACGGTGATCCGTGAACGCCACCAGCAGAAACAGGGCATTCAGGCGCCCTTCGTACACTGGGAGCTATTGAGCGAGGAACTGCTGAACCACGCACTGGACTGCATTCCGCCCGCGCATCTGGAAGCCTGTTTCCGCCACCTGCTGGCCAACCCTCGCGAACATCGCGCCGGCCTGCCGGACCTGATCCAGTTCTTCCCCGAGCACAGCAGCGAACGTTATCGGCTGATCGAGGTCAAGGCGCCCACCGACCGTCTGCAGGACAACCAGCGTCAATGGCTGGCCCTGTTCGCACTCCATGCGATTCCGGCGCTGGAGTGTCGCGTCGAGTGGCTGAGCGCGACCGTGGCCTCAGCGGACGAATGCTCCCGGCACAAGGCACCTCCTGCATCATGATCAAGGCGGACGAGACCCACGCTGAGCCCGCACGCTACCGGATCGCAGTACGCGAACTGTGTGCCTTTGCCGCGCGCGAGGGCGATCTGGACCTGCGCTTCACGCCATCACCTACCGCCCAGCAGGGCATCCGTGGTCATCAGCGTATCGTGCGCCGACGCGGCAAGGACTATGAAAGCGAGATCTCGCTCAGCGGTGACATCGGCAACCTGACCATCCGTGGGCGCGCCGATGGCTATGATCCCAAGCGCAACTGCCTCGAGGAGATCAAGACCCATCGCGGCGACCTCTCCCGCCAGCCCGCACACCATCGCGCCCTGCACTGGGCCCAGGCACGCGTCTACGGCGCACTAATGTGTCGCAGCCGGGACCTCGAAGGCATCACGCTCGCGCTGGTCTATCTGGACATCGCGGCGGATGCGCCCAGGGGCGCCAAGGGCAGCAAGGATGAGCAGAACGAGCAGGACGCGGGCGCCCTGGATGATCGAGACGAGCAGACTGACCAGACTGGCCCCAAAAGCCGCAAGGCGCAGCATGATGAGCAGCGTCTGGAAGCCTGGTGGAGCCGTGAGGCGCTGGAGGCGGAGCTGGCACGTCTGGCGGCACGCTTCAGCGAATTCGCCGCCAATGAGCTGGCCCATCGCAGTGCCCGCGACAGCGCGCTGAGCCGCCTGGCCTTTCCGTGGCCGAGCTGGCGCCCCGGGCAACGCCAACTGGCCGAGCATGCCTACAAGGCGGTGATGACCGGCCGCGAGCTGCTTGCCGAGGCACCGACCGGCACCGGCAAGACCCTGGCGACGCTGTATCCGGCACTGCGCGCGATGCCTGCAAGCGGCACGGACAGGCTCTTCTACCTCACCGCCCGCACCCCGGGGCGCGCCCTGGCACTCGACGCACTGGCCACCTTGGCACCAGCCGCTGATGACAGCGAAGGGCAGGAAAAGGCACCGGCGACACCGCTGCGCATTCTGGAACTGGGCGCGCGCAGCAAGACCTGCGAGCACCCGTCCCTCGCCTGTCATGGCGAGTCCTGCCCGCTGGCGCGCGGGTTCTATGATCGCCTGCCCGCGGCGCGTGACGCCGCGCTCGCCGACCGACGGCCCCTGAATCTGGCGACGACACGCCGCCACGCCCTGGCCCACGACATCTGCCCCTACTTTCTCGCCCAGGAGCTCTCGCGCTGGGCGGATGTCATCATCGGCGACCACAACCACTACTTCGACAGTCATGCGCTGCTGTTCGCCCTGACCCAGGCCAATGACTGGCACACGGTGGTGCTGGTCGATGAGAGCCACAACCTCATCGAGCGCGCCCGCGGCATGTACAGCACCGAGCTCGACGCCCGGCAGTTCCACTTTCTGCTCAAGCAGCTGAGCCGCACGGGCCATCCGGCCCCGCTGCGCTCGGCCTCCCGCGCGCTGGCCCGGCAATGGCGAGCGCTGGAGCAGCTCGAGCTGGGTACTGACGACGATACACAGGCGAGCAAGGTCGATAGCAGGCACGAAGGCCACAAGGCGCAGCGCCTTGCGCTGGAGGCTCTGCCCGGCGACTTCCTCAAGGCCTTGAGCCAGTGGACCGGCGCGATGGGCGACTGGTTGGCGGAGCCTGACAAGGCCGCAAACCCTGCTGCGGCCAGGCAACAGCCAGCGAGAGCCAAAGCCACACAAGCCCCCGAACAGCTGGGCCTGATCGCAAGCGATGCCTCCTCTTCGGCACCGATTACCAAGGATACAGGCACTGCAACGACAGTCTCCGGCTCGGCCTCCTCCACGGCCAGGCGCCGCGTGGAGCCCGATGTCGAGATGATGGAGGCGTATTTTGCGGCACTGACACTGGCGCGACTCGCCGAAGGCTTCGGCGATCACTCTCTGTTCGAGGTCGAACTCGCCGCCACTCCCCCTGCGCGGCAGGCGTCGCTTGCCAGCGATTCAAGCTCGAGTTGCAGCGCAGCATCGGCTGTAGGGGCAGAAGCAGTAGGATCAGAAGCAGCAGCCCGGCCACGCAAGGCCCGCGGGCGCAGCGTGCGCCAGATCCAGCCGCGACTGCGCTGCGTCAGCCCGGCGCCGTGGCTGGCGCCCCGCCTGCGCGCCAGTCACGCCACTCTGCTGTTCTCGGCCACACTCAATCCACCGGCCTATCACCATCGCCTGCTAGGTCTGGCGGACGATGCCGTCTGGCTGAGTGTCGATTCCCCGTTCAGCGCGGCCCAGGTGCAGGTCAGTCGTCACCGGCTCTCGACACGCCTGCGGGATCGCGACGCCTCCTGTCGGCCGATCGCCGAGCTGATGGCAGGCCAATACCGGCAACGCCCGGGCAACTATCTGGCGTTCTTCTCGAGCTTCGTCTATCTGGAGCAGGTCGCCAGCACCCTGCAACAGCTGGCGCCGGAGATTCCCCAATGGCGACAGACCCGCGCCATGACGGAGGCTGAGCGCACCGGCTTCATTCAGCGCTTCACGCCCGAGGGGCAAGGCATCGGCTTCGCGGTACTGGGTGGCGCCTTCGGCGAAGGGATCGATCTGCCCGGCTCGCGTCTGATCGGGGCCTTCATCGCCACCCTGGGACTGGCCGGTTTCAGCCCCGAGAATGAAGCGCTCAAGCAGCGCCTGGCCACGTGGCTCGACAACGACGCACAGCGGCGTAGCCAGCCGGAACAGACTGAAGGCGACCCACACGACGCTACGCGCACACCGTGCCCGGTCATCCAGCCATTGAATGCCGATGACTGCACCTATCTGTACCCGGGACTCACCAGAGTGGTGCAGGCTGCCGGCCGAGTGATTCGCAGCGAGCAGGATCAGGGCGTGATCCACTTGATCGATGACCGCTTCATGCGCCCGGAAGTCGCACGGTTGCTGCCACGCTGGTGGTCACCGACGAATTGATGCGGGATGCAAGCGTGACGCCGCCACCATGCGCCGTGATGGCACAAAGCCTGCACATCAATGGAGAGTGATGGGGTATTCATTTCGCTCTTCATTTCGTTAGCCACCCGCAAGGAAGCCGCACGATGCCAGACAACGACAACCCCCTGTGGGGCGACGACTATCCGCGTGATCTGATCGGTTATGGTGCCAATCCCCCCCATGCCAACTGGCCGGGTGGCGCAAAGATCGCGGTCCAGTTCGTGCTCAACTACGAGGAAGGCGGCGAGAACTGCCTGCTGCACGGCGATAGCGAGAGCGAGAAGTTTCTCTCCGAGATCATCGGTGCCGAGGCCTACCCCGCGCGGCACATGAGCATGGAGTCGATCTACGAATATGGCTCGCGCAGTGGCGTGTGGCGGATTCTGGATGAATTCAAGCGCCGGGAATTGCCGCTGACGGTCTTCGGGGTCGGCATGGCGCTGGCTCGCCATCCGGATCTGGTCGCGCGTTTCCTGGAGGACGGCCACGAGATCGCCAGTCATGGCTGGCGCTGGATTCATTACCAGCATATGGATGAGGCCCATGAGCGCGCCCACCTGGAACGCGCGGTGGAAAGCTATCGCGAGCTGGTCGGCCATGCACCGCAGGGCTGGTATACCGGACGTGACAGCCCCAATACCCGCCGTCTGGTGGTGGAACACGGCGGCTTCACCTACGACAGCGATTACTACGGCGATGACCTGCCACTGTGGATGGAGGTGACTACCGCCAATGGTGAGCAGGTGCCGCATCTCGTCGTGCCCTACACTCTGGACACCAATGACATGCGCTTCGCCAGCGCCCAGGGCTTCAATAGCGGCGAGGACTTCTTCCAGTACCTGCGCGATGCCTTCGATGTGCTCTATGCCGAGGGCGACACCGCGCCCAAGATGCTCTCCATCGGGCTGCACTGTCGGATCGCCGGCCGCCCGGGACGCTTCGCGGCGTTGAAACGCTTCCTCGACTACGTCCAGTCGCATGACAAGGTATGGATCACGCGGCGCATCGATATCGCCGAGCACTGGCAGCACGAACATCCCTATACCCCCGCCAGCTGACGAACCATCCCTTCAAGCGCCAGCACCAGAAACGCCGCAGCCCTTTCGGGATGCGGCGTTTCTGTTCAACTCCAGACAATGTCTGCCATCGCACATGCAAGGTAGCGCTGGTCAGTCTTCCAACATGCGGGCCAATGCCAGCAGGCTCTCATCGCGGCCCGGCAGGCCCATCAACGAGACGCCCCAGGGCGGTGGTGCAGCCTCCTCCGGCAGGCGCGCAGCGTCATCGGTCAGCCACGGCAGACTCAGCTGCGGCGCACCATTCAAGCCCGCCAGCGCGGTGAGCCCCATCAGACGATGACGATAGGCCTCCATCACCTCAAGGCTTGCACCCAGCAGCGGTGAGGCGCCCGGCGTGGTGGGCAGCACGAAGACCGCCTCGCTGGTGGCCTCCGCCTGGGTATGGGCAGCCGCACTGCCATCTTCGCAGGCAGTCTCTCCGCCCTCATGACTGGCCGCCAGCTGCTGGCGATACCAGCGGCGAACGGTATCTGCCTTGGCTTCTGCTGCCTGCTCGTCGCTATCGCTGAGCGTCATGCACCATTTGAGACGCGCCGCGATATCCGGGTTGAGGCGCGGCCAACGCGATTCGGGCCCCTGCTCTGGCGTATTCAACCACGCCTGGTGCGTACGCCGAATCTCGCAGCCCTGCAGAATCCGGAAGGCTTCACTGGCGCGTGCCATGAAGGCCTGGCTCAGCATGCGCCGCTCGCACTGAAAGCCGAGCGACTCAAGACGCCGGGACAGCGGCCCGAGCAGGCGCTGATAAGGCCCCGCGGCCAGCCCTTCCGGTACCAGCAGGATGATGCGCGCAGGCAGTCGGGTGGCTGTCGTTTCCGGTATCAGCACCTCACTGACCTGCGTCAGCGTCGCCAGATCCCGCGTCATCCAGCCGACGGTGTCGAAGCGCGGCGCCAGCGGCTTGAGCCCGGTCATGCTGATACGGCCATGGGTCGGGCGCAGCCCGTAAAGCCCGCAGTAACTGGACGGCACACGGATGGAGCCGCCGGTATCGGTGCCCAGCCCGATCTCCGCCTCGCCGCGCGCCACCGCCACCGCAGAGCCCACGCTCGAGCCGCCCGGCAATCTCAGCGGCGCACGTGGGTTCTGCGGCGTGCCGAAATGGCCGTTGGTGCCATTGAGGCTGTAGGCCAGCTCATCGGTGGTAGTGCGGGCCCGATAATCGGCCCCCGCCTGCTGAAGCGCGAGGACAGCAGGTGCCGTCTGCCGCTCGATAGGGGCGCTGGCCAGCAGGTCAGGATTGCCCTGGCCGATGCGCTCGCCCTTGATCGCGAACAGGTCCTTGACCACCAGTCGCAGGCCATTCAGCGGGCCCTCTTCCTGCCCCCCCTGTCCCCGCGGCCCCGAGAAACGTGCCGGCGCTACATAGATACGCTTGTCCACTGGGAGCGACTCCTTTCGACTCATGATTTGGTCCACCGCTGCACGCTCAAGACGCTGCACTCATAGCACCGCGCCGAGGAACTGGCGCAGCTCTTCCGTGGCCGGATTGGCGAACAGTGTCGCGGGGTCGCCCGACTCATGCACACGCCCCTGGTGCATGAAGATCACGCGATCACCCACATCGCGGGCGAAATTCATCTCATGGGTGACCAGAATCAGCGTCATGCCCTCACGCTTGAGCTGTTCCAGCACCTTGAGCACATCGCCGACCAGTTCCGGATCCAGCGCCGAGGTGATCTCATCGCAAAGCAGCACCTTGGGGTGCATCGCCAGGGCCCGCGCGATCGCCACCCGCTGCTGCTGACCACCGGAGAGCTGACTCGGCCAGGCATCGAATTTCTCCCCCAGCCCGACCTTGGCCAGCATCTCGCGGGCCTCGCGCTCGGCGACATCCCGGGCGACGCCCTTGACCAGCATCGGTGCCAGCATCACGTTCTCGCCGACGCGCTTGTGGGGAAACAGATTGAAGCTCTGGAACACCATGCCGACATCCTGCGCCAGGGCGGCGGCGTCCATCTCGCTACCGTCCAGCAACTTGCCGGCGACATGAATGGCGCCGCCGTCATGCTGTTCGAGCTGATTGATACAGCGCAGCAAGGTGCTCTTTCCGGAACCGCTGCGCCCGATGATCGACACCACCTCCCCCGGGCGCACCTCGAGATCGATCCCCTTGAGGACCGGCAGATCGCCGAAGGACTTGGTCAGCGCCGACAGGCTGACCAGAGGCGCCTTGGCCTTCTCGGAGACAGGGGCGCTGTCGGTAACTGAGACGTCGGATGAGGCGCTATCCAGCGCAGAAACTTCAGCGAGCAGTGACATTGAGACGTGCCTCCAGGTGGCGAGCCAGCCGCGACAGCGGATAGCACATGGCGAAATACAGCAACGTAACCAGCGCGAAGACGGTGAAGGGTTCCAGGGTGGCGTTGTTGAGCATGGTGCCGGCCTTGGTCAGCTCGACGAAGCCGATCACCGAGGCAAGCGCAGTACCCTTGATGATCTGTACCGAGAAGCCGACGGTCGGCGCGATGGCCATGCGCAGCGCCTGCGGCAGGATGATGTGGCGCATGGTCTTCAGGTAGCCGAGCCCCAGCACCCGCGCCCCTTCCCACTGCCCCTTGGGCACCGCCTCGACACAGCCGCGCCAGATGTCATGCAGGAAGGCACTGCTGAACAGCGTCAGCGCCACGGCCGCCGCCGTCCAGGCCGAGACATCCAGCCCGAAGACCGCCACGCCGAAGAAGGCCAGGAACAACTGCATCAACAGCGGCGTGCCCTGGAACAGCTCGGTATAAAGACGACAGAAGAGCGCCGCCCCCGGCCAGCGGGTCAGGCGCAGAAAGGTCAGCGCCAGCCCGACCAGACTGCCGCCGATGAAGGCGATCAGGGACAGCGCCAGTGTCCAGCGCGCCGCCAGCAACAGGTTGCGCAGAATGTCCCACAGCGTGAAGTCGATCATGAGTGGGCCTCTTTCAGGACAGGGGAGGACAGACGGCTACGCGGGGCCGGCGTCAGGTGGCGAAAGCCGAACAGGCGACGCCCGATGCGGTTGAGCAAGGCGCGCATCGCGATGGCCAATAGCAGGTACATGCCTGCCGTCACCACATAGCTCTCGAAGCTCAGGAAGGTACGTGACTGGATGAAGTTGGCCGCGAAGGTCAGGTCCGCCACGCTGATCTGGGAGACCACGGCGGAACCCAGCATCACGATCACGCACTGGCTGGTCAGCGCCGGATACATGCGTTCCAGCGCCGGCATCAGCACCACATGGCGATAGCTCTGCCAGCGGGTAAGCCCCAGTGCCCGCCCGGCTTCCCACTGGCCGCGACCGGTGGCATCGACCCCGGCACGCAGGATTTCACTGCTGTAGGCCGCCAGGTTGAGTGTCATCGCGATTACCGCAGCCATCTCGGCACTGAGTGACAGCCCCAGCGCCGGCAGACCGAAGAAGATGAAGAACAGCTGGACGATGAAGGGCGTGTTGCGCAGCAGCTCCACCAGCATGCCCAGCAGCCGGCTGAAGAGGCTGGTCGGCGCACGATGGCGCTGCCAGACACACAGCACCGCGCCGAATATCCCCAGCGTGGTGGTCAGTGCCGTCAGCCAGACCGTCGTCATCAGCCCGGCCATCAGGTCGGGCAGATACGGCAACAGGCGCAGGAAATCCGGGAGATAGTTCATCGATCAAGCCTCACGGGCAAAGGGATCAGACGTGTGACGTCTCGATTCAGGCATCCAGTGACGGCAGCGGCGCCTTGAACCAGGTCTCGGAGAGCGTATTGAGCGTGCCATCCTCGATTCCCTGGGCGATCAGCTCATTCACGCGCGCCTTGAGCGCCGGCGAGTCATGACGCATGCCCACATAGCAGGGAGAATTTTTGAGCGGCAGCACGCTGACCGGCACGCGGGCAGGATTGCGCTCGGCGATGGCGGCGGTGACGAGATTGCCGGTGGCGATCATCTCGACCTGCCCTGACAGGAAGGCCGACAAGGTCGTGTTGTTGTCTTCGAAGCGCTTCACGGTGGTCGATTCCGGTGCCACCTTGCTGAGCTCCATGTCTTCCACCGAGCCACGTGTCACGCCGATGGTCTTCTCGCTCAGTCCTTGCGCGGAGTCCACCTCACTGTCCTTCTCGCCGAACACGCCTAGGAAGAACGGCGCATAGGCATCGGAAAAATCGATCGCCTTCTCACGCTCGGGATTCTTGCCCAGGCTCGAGATCACCAGATCGACCTTGCGGGTCTGTAGATAAGGGATGCGATTGGCCGAGGTGACCGGCACCAGCTCAAGCTTCACATCCATCTCGTCTGCCAGATAGCGCGCCATGTCGATATCGTAGCCACGCGGCTTGAGGTCCGGGCCGACCGAGCCGAAGGGCGGGAAGTCCTGGGGCACCGCCACTTTCAACACCCCGCTATCTTTGATGTCACTCAGTGCATCCGCGTGTGCGCTCAGGGCGGTGGACGCCAACGTGCCCCACAGGGCCAGCAATATTCCCTTGCGGACCCAGTTGCCAAGACGCTGCTTGTTGCCTGTCCGTGTGGCGCGCTGCTGGGCCTTGCTCTCGTGACGCTTGCTCATCGGTCGACTCCGGTATCCGTCAATGCCAGGCGCTGATACGAGAACGACTCGTCATGCGCCTGGTGCCTTGCGGCAGTAGATTGTTGTTGGTTGTTGTTGATCGTCCCGCCGTGCTTCTTGCCGAGTGTCTCGCCGAGTCAGATCCAATGACTCGCTGTCCCATTCGCCTTCAGAACCTGACCAATGAAACAAGTGATTCCCTTATCAATCTTTGCAACAGGTGTGCCAAAGGCTTGCGCTAGATGCTCAATCAGGTGATCGAGTTGCAGGCAGCGCAGAGTCACCTGCGGCTCACACGCCCGAGCAGGGGCCTGAGAACGCGCTTGAGCACAGGCATGCAAGCCAAACAGCGAATGGAAAGGAGAAGAAGCGATACACACCTGCGGGAGGCGAAATCGAGGATGGTGGCCTCGACGGGCGGCGAGATCAGGGCGCCGACACCAGCGACATGGCAGCAGATGGTGCAGTCAGGCAGGCATATGCGCCCTGCGGGTGCGCAGAGCGCGGCGAGTCGAATCGGGCCGCCGCACAGATCAGAAGCAAGGCTGGCGGCCCACAGGGGGATAGAGAGGGAGAAAGGAAAGGCAGGAGCACTTCAAGCTGTACGATCAGCCGTCGCCCAGTTCCTCCAGCGCATCGAAGGTATCGGTCACGCGGCGTATCTGACTGCGCCCACCGACGAGATCGTCATGCAGCAGTTGCGTGGCCAGCAGATTGATCTGGCTCATGGCTGCGGCGTAGCTGTCGAAGGCGCTGACGCTGTCCAACGGGCAGCGCAGAACATGCTCGATACCGGCGGGGATGGTGCTCAGGCTGTCATCGCAGACCAGCAGCACCGTACAGGGCGCCTGCCCCAGCCATTCAAGCAATCGTGCCAGCCCCTGCGGTCGCCGGCGCATGGCGAAAACCACCACGGCGTCATCGGCGCCCAGGCGTGCGACCTCCTCGCCGAGCGATTGTCCGGGTTGCGGCAGCACCGCCACCTGCTCGCGTAGCTGCAGCAACTGCTGGCGCAGGTGCAGCGCCAGTGGATAGGCATTGCGAAAGCCGATGATCTGCAGCCGCTCGGCCTTGGCCAGAGCGCTGCTCAAGGCCTCCATGTCGAGCATGTCCAGCGCCGCCAGTGCCTGACGCAGGTTGCGACACTCCTGCTCATAGTGACGCTGGTGATGGTCTGCCGTCGGCGCTGCCGCCACCGGCACACCGGATTGGCGCAGACTGCGCGCCTGGTCCCGCGCCTCACGGAAATCCTGATAGCCGAGGCGGCGGAACAGGCGGCTGACCGTCGCCTTGGAGACGTCGGTCAGACGTGACAGTTCCGCGGCGTTGTATAGCGCCAGTTCATCCTGATGCGCGAGCAGAAAGCGCGCGATGCGCTGCTCGTTCGGGGTGAGCTCCTCAAGCGAACGGGTCAGACGCTGATGCAGACTCAGGCTCCTGGTGCCCTGCCTTGCGGCATGGCGGGCGAGACTGACGGTGGCATCGGCATCGACATCGGGGGCAGGCACTTCCCCATCCGGGTGCACTGCCCGGGATTCACCGGACACGTCATCCTCGGGGGGCGCGCTGTGATCTATGGGCGCTCGTGGCATGAAGACAGACTCCTGAAAAGATTCTGCGTGAGCGCAGAGCAACGATTGCATCAAGACAGTGCAAAGCCTGGGCCAGGTGCTGACTGACAGTGCATAGACGAAAGGCGTAACCCTCGCGATGAGCGCTTTTTCCTCATCCTGAACGCCTCTGACGCCCTCAAGCGCTGCACGACGCCAACCATCCGCACCGCGCAACAGACACAAGCGACTGTTTTTACTGTTCATCACATCAAAACGGCACGCAAGCCGCTTGATCAAGACTAGCCAGCCGACAGGTCATACGCCGCGCAGTAACGCCAACGACCCTTGCCGGACTGCAATATTCCCGATAAAGCGCTCGCGATGCGCAAGGAGCATTCTCATGGCCACCTCAACGATGACTGCCCTCCTCGATACCTGCCGAGCCATGACAGCCAAGGTCACGACACAGACATTCACCCTCTTGCCGCGCTCTGGTAGCGCCACCCAGGATGTCGCCAATGCCCAGTCCGCTCAATTGCTGGGCGTGATGGCGATGGGCTACGAGGCACCGCCGCTGAGCCTGAAGACAACGGCGGCCCCCACGACGCCTTCACCGGCCCATGACACGCGCAGCCAGGCTGACATTGCCGCCTCGGCAGTGGCAGCCCAGACCTCAGCCGAGACATTGACTCCGACAGCATCGCCCATCGCGCAGCAGAAAGCCGTCTTCAACCCTGACATCAATCACAAGGCTCACGCTGACTGGGAGGCGATGCACCGTCACCACACCCTGCTGCGTCAGAGCATGACGCGTCGAGGAATGCTGGCATGAGCGTCTATACCATCGGCATGGAATGCGGCATGCACATACCGCTGGAGAACAGCATCGCCCTCGCCCAGGCGCCTCGCATCAAGCTGGAACTGACCGCCGGCCAGCATGCTGGCGAGTACCTGAGCATGATGTCAGGAGGCATCCAGCCGCTGACGGATAGCGACGATGCATTGCTGAAAAGCCTGGAGGCGCAGCTGCCGCGCCGCAGCCTGATCTGGACGGCGCGCGGGATCACCGAAGTCGGGCGTGGCTGGCGCTGGCAGTCAACGCCCGGCCATCCCCAGGCGCCCTGGCTGGACGCCGTGCACCACAGCTGGCCGAGCCATGCGCCGCGCTGGCTACGCAAGGCGCCGGTGGTGGTGGTCACCGCCGATGCGCTGCCGCTGGCCAACCGCACCCGCCACCAACGTGACCTCGCGCGTCTGTGGGCCAGCGCCGATGCCGCGCTGATCTATCTGGCCGACGATGCCCGCGATGGCTGGCAGATGCATCAACACTGTGACATCTCTCAATTGGAGAAAGCCGAGTTGTCGGGGGCCAAGCAAGAGGAAGAAGCCGTGCTGGATCGCGATGCTAGCATGCCCTTGGAGATGGCAAGCTGATCGCCTGATGGCCTTATCCTTCACATTTCCAGAATGACGCAATAGCGACGCAACAACCCAAAAGCCCGCCCCGGAATCCGGGGCGGGCTTTTTGCTGTGCGGCGAGGCTGTGAGAACAGACAACAAACAACAGGCGACTGGCAGAGCGCTGCTGAACCCGCCGGCTCAAGCGCTCAGCCGCACAGCCGCTCATGCCGCACAGCCGCTCATGCCGCTCATGCCGCTCATGACTGTCGCGGGCACAGACCATCACATAGCGTGCTGGCCACGAAATCCGCCAGCTGCTCCCAGTCTTCATCGCTCTGCGGCGCTCCCCCCAGCTGATCGATCTGGGCGGCGAAATCCGCGTAATGCTGAGTGGTGGACCAGATGAGGTAGATCACCCACATCGGCTCCGCCTCACGCAGTTTGCCCGCGGCCATCCAGGCCTTCATGACATCACAGCGCGCCTGTACCCAGTCACGCAGGTCGCCACTGAGATAATCGCGCAGGAAAGGTGCCCCGCTGATCACCTCCGCCGCGAACAGGCGCGAGGCCTGCGGTGCCTGGCGTGCCAGCTTGAGCTTGACGCGCACCAGCGCTTCCAGCACCTCACGCGGCTCATCGTCGGGCGAGATATCCTCGAGCGAAGCATTCCAGCGTGTCAGGGTCTGCTCCAGCAGGTGAACGTAGAGCTTCTCCTTGGAGCCAAAGTAATAGAGCAGATTGGCCTTGGGCAACTCGGCCACTTCCGCAATCTGCTTCAAGGTGCTGCCGCGATAACCGTGACAGGCGAATACGCATCCGGCGGCCTCGAGAATGCGGCTCTCGGCTTGCTCACGCGGAGAGCTGGCAGGCGGCACGCTCAATTCCGCGCTACGGGTACGACGGACTTCAGCGTAAAGGGAAGAAGGAGAATCCGCGGGCATCGGCATCACTCATCAGGTCAGAAAAAAGCATTCGAGTCTCTTGGCGACAGCCCCCTGTCTGTCTCGCCTGTCAGCGGCGATGTACGCAAGCAGGAGGCTCTGGTCAAGCGACTATCACGTGGCGTTGGAACAGCAGTGAAAACAGCCCGTTGAGACACCGGTGAACAAAATACCACAACATGCACTGACCATTTGGTCAGATTCTTGCAGGAATCACAATACGACCTGTTACATTGATAGAGACAACAGCCTGCAGACCGACGCTCGCCGCCTGGATAGAACAGGCCCGCTGGCAGCGTAGAACAGAGGACTTGAGCGTTGGAAGCCCGCTGTACGCAACAAGGCACCACAATGACAATACGACCTGACAGGATGCCCGCATGATCGACTTCACCTTGAACGGGCGCGCGTGCCGACTGCCCTCACCTGCACCGGGAACGAGCGTACTCGAAGTGCTGCGCACCTCACTTGGGCAAGACGGCACCAAGGAAGGCTGTGCCTCCGGCGACTGCGGCGCCTGCACCATTGCCTTGCAGGGGCCGGGCCACAATGTGAGCACCGCCAATGCCTGCCTGATGCCTGCCCACCAGCTGGCCGGCTGCGATTTGATCACCGTCGAGGGGTTGGCGAATGCCGGCCAGGCGCCAACCCTCTCGGCGGTGCAGCAGGCACTGGTCAGCACCCATGCCAGTCAATGTGGCTTCTGCACCCCGGGCATCGCCATGAGCCTTGCGGTGCTGCATGCCCGTCATCAGCGCCAGATCGATCAGGGCGAAGTGATCGATGCCAGACAGCGCGACACCATGATCGACCATGCACTGGGCGGCAACCTGTGTCGTTGCACCGGCTATCGCCCGATTCGCGAGGCCGCTCACCGTCTGCTGCAAGGCGAATTCGGGCCAGCCAGCCTGCAGGACGCTGGCGTGACCACAGCGGAAGCGCACGACACCGCCCCTGATGACGAGCAAGACACCGGGCGTTTCTATCGGCCGGTCACCTTGCAGGCCCTGCTGGCGCTGCGCGCCGAGCGCCCGGATGCCGCGCTGATCGCCGGCGGCACGGACCTGATGCTGGAGCACACCCAGCGCCTACGCGACTTCCCGGCCTTGATCGACACCACCCAGGTCGCGGCGCTTGGCAAGATAGAGGAAGGCGAGCACGCCGGTCAGGCAGGCTGGTGGATCGGGGCCGCGGTCAGCTATCACCAGCTGATGCCGCTGCTGCGGGAACATTACCCGGATGGTGCGGAGCTGCTCACGCGACTGGGCAGTGAACAGATCCGCCATCGTGGCACCCTGGGCGGCAATATCGGCAATGCCTCGCCCATCGGTGACATGCCGCCGCTGCTGATCGCGCTGGACGCCTATATCCAGCTGATGAGCCAGGACGACGAACGCATTCTGAAGCTCGAGGACTACTTCCTCGACTACAAGCGTACCCAGCTGATGCCGGACGAGATCATCCTCTCCGTCTTCCTGCCGCGCCCGCTGCCCAACCAGCGACTGGCGGTGCACAAGCTGTCCAAGCGTCGTGACGATGACATCTCCACCCTGCTCGGTGTCTTCGCCTGGCGGCGTGATGCCAGCGGGCGCGCGCAGCACTGGCGGGTGGCCTTCGGCGGCATGGCCGGCGTTCCGGCCCGCGCCCCGCACCTGGAAGCACTGCTGACGCTGCAAGCGCTGGAATCTCTCACTCCCGCCAGACTGACGGCGCAGACTCGCCAGCAGATCGAACAGGCTGTGCAGGCCGATTTCTCACCGCTCAGTGACGTGCGGGGCTCACGCGAGTATCGCCTGCTGGCCGCCAGCCATCTGATTCCCCGCGTGGCCCAGCGCATCCTGAATGAGCGCCAGACCACGACTTCCCTCACGCCACTGGAGAGCCTCGATGCGTACCTTGCACAGTCTTGAGTCCGACGCCAGCGCCGCGCCAGCCGCCCCCGTTCTCCAGTCACGCCAGCATGAAAGCGCCCAGCGCCATGTCAGCGGCTCGGCGCAGTATGTGGATGACCTGCCACTGCCCACCGGCACGCTGCATCTGGCCATCGGCATGAGCGAGGTCGCGCACGCCACTCTGGATGCGCTGGATCTCGAAGCGGTGCGCCGTGCCCCCGGCGTGGTCTGCGTGCTCAGCGCCGCCGACATCCCTGGTCACAGCGATGTGGGGCCGGTCTTCCCCAGCGACCCACTGCTGGTCAGTGACATCATCAGCCATCATGGTCAGGCGCTCTTCGTGGTCGCCGCCGACAGCGAGCGCGCGGCACGTCAGGCCGCGCGACTGGCCAAGGTCGCCACCACGCCCCTGCCGGTATGCCTGGACCCGCGCGAGGCGGCCAGCCGCGGTGATCTGGTGCGCCCGACCCACACCCAGGCACGGCTTGCCAATGGTCGCGCCGGCGATCTCGACAGCATCAGCACCAAACTCGCCAAATCCGCCTGGCAATTGAGCGGTGAGCTGGAAAGCGGCGGCCAGGAACACTTCTATCTGGAGAGTCAGGCCGCACTGGCCTTGCCCGGCGAAGATGACGAGATGCTGGTGCACAGCTCCTCCCAGCACCCCAGCGAAGTCCAGAAGCTGATTGCCGAAGTGCTCGGCGTGCCCTTCCACGCCATCACGGTGGAGACCCGCCGCATGGGGGGCGGCTTCGGCGGCAAGGAAACCCAGGCCGCGCCGGTGGCCTGTCTGGCCGCGATGATCGCCCGGCGCACCGGCCGCGCGGCACGCCTGAGACTGGCACGCGCAGATGACATGCGCCTGACCGGCAAGCGCCACCCTTTCCACCATCGCTATGAATTCGGCGTCGATGACAGCGGGCGCATCGAGTCCGCCATCATCGAGCTGACCGGCGACTGTGGCCACTCGCCGGACCTGTCGGATGCCATCGTCGATCGCGCCATGTTCCATGCCGACAATGCCTACTACCTGGGCAATGCCCACGTGCGCGGCATTCGCGCACGCACCAATGTGGCGTCCAATACCGCCTTCCGCGGTTTTGGCGGCCCTCAGGGCATGTTGGCGGTCGAATCCGCGATGGAGGATATCGCCCGGCGTCTGGGGCGTGACCCGCTGGAGATCCGCAAGCGCAATCTCTACTGCGAAGGCCGTGAGACCACGCACTATGGCCAACACGTCAATCAGCACCCGCTGCTGGCGACCCTGATCGATCAGCTCGAGGACAGTGGCCGCTACTGGGCGCGCCGCGCCGAGATACGTGCCTTCAATGCCGCCAATCCGGTGGTCAGGAAGGGGCTGGCGCTGACACCGGTCAAGTTCGGCATCTCCTTCACCGCCAAGCACCTCAATCAGGCAGGCGCCCTGGTGCATGTCTACACCGATGGCAGCGTGCAGGTGAATCACGGCGGCACCGAGATGGGCCAGGGCCTGCACACCAAGATCACCCAGGTCGCGGCGCGTGAATTGGGGCTGAGCGTGGACAAGGTGCGCATCACCGCCACCCGCACCGACAAGGTGCCCAACACCTCGCCGACGGCGGCAAGCTCCGGCGCGGACCTCAACGGCATGGCGACGCGTGATGCCTGCCTGCGCCTCAAGATGCGCCTGCTCGACTTCGCCGCCGAGCATCTCGCCCAGCCACGCGTCAGCCTGAGTCTCACGGATGGCGAGCTGCATGGACCGAGTGGTGTGCTGATGACCTGGGGAGAACTGATCCAGGCGGCGTATCTGGAACGCATCTCACTGTCCGAGAAAGGCTTCTATGCCACCCCGGATATCCATTACGATCGCGCCAGCGGCACCGGTCACCCCTTCTATTACTACGCCTTCGGCGCGGCGCTGTGCGAAGTGGTCGTCGATACGCTGAGTGGTGAATACCGTCTGGAAAGCGCCGATATCCTGCATGATGTCGGTGATTCGCTCAATCCGGCCATCGACATCGGCCAGATCGAGGGCGGCTTCGTGCAGGGCATGGGCTGGCTGACGACGGAGGAGCTCAAGTGGAACGAGGATGGCCGGCTGCTCACCGATGGCCCGGCGACCTACAAGATTCCGACGATCAGTGACGTGCCGGCCGGCGCGCTCAAGGTACGCCTGCTGGAGGGGCACCCCAACTCGGCCGCCAGCATCTACCGCTCCAAGGCGGTCGGCGAGCCGCCCTTCATGCTCGCCATCAGCGTGTGGGCGGCGTTGCGCGATGCACTGGCCTCGCTGACCGACTATCGCCGCGCGGTGCGCCTGGATACCCCGGCTACGCCGGAGCGGGTGATGCTGGCGGCGCGCGAACAGCGTGACTGGCAGGAGCAGCACGACACTGCTGGCGCAGAGCCAACGCAGGTGCCGTCATGAGTGCCGACAAGAGTGCCGTCATGAATGCAAAGAGTGGCGCGACCGGCCGCTGGTATCAGGCGCTCGCCGAGGCTCAGGCAGCGCTGACGGCACATGCACTGGCCACCGTGGTGACGGTGGCGGGCTCTGCCCCGCGTGGTGCCGGCAGCAAGATGCTTATCACCCCCGATACACTGCACGACAGCCTCGGCGGTGGTCGGCTGGAGCAGCTGGTAGTGGAGCGCGCCCGCGAGAGGCTGGCCCGAGGACAGTCAGGTTGCCTGCTCGAGGAAATCGCGCTCGGCCAGCATGCCCAGCAATGCTGCGGCGGCCATGTGCAGGTGCTGATCGAGCTTTACCCGGCGCTTGCGCCACGGCTGGCCCTGTTCGGCGCCGGCCATGTCGGACAAGCGATCGTCACGCTGCTGGCACCTCTGGGCTGGCAGATCGACTGGCGGGACTCACGCCCCGAGCAGCTCACGGCCGCTACGACCCCCGCGGGTTGTGAGGGGCGTGTAGCGCGTCAGGCGTTCAATATCCTGACCGAGCCGCCGACCGCGAAAGCCGCGCCCGCCAGTGAATCACTACCCGTGATGGCGGGAAGCCATGTGCTGGTATTGACCCATGACCATGTCGAGGACCAGGCGCTGGTCGCCGCGCTCGCACCACGAGATGACCTGGCGTCGTTGGGGCTGATCGGTTCCAGCAGCAAGTGGGCGCGCTTTCGCCAGCGCCTGCGCGGCGATCTCGCGGAGCATCAGATCGCCCGCGTTCGCTGCCCGATCGGCGTGCCCGGCATTCCCGGCAAACGCCCTGAGGAGATCGCGATTGGCGTCGTCGCGGAACTGCTGCAGATCGAGGCGCGGCGCAGTGACGAAGCGGCCTTGAACTCGTCCGACAAGGCCACCGGACATGGCGCGTCACTGGACAGCCATGGACTGACGCGTCAGGGTGCCCGCCAGCTGCGCGCCCGTTTTGCTCCTGACGCGATGCACCAGACAGAAACGACACAGAAGGCCGAATGATGACTGACCAAGACACGTCGCAGACTGCGGCCTGCCACCTGGACGAGCAGCGCCTGACGGCAGCCCTGCGCTCGGCCGCCAAGGACGCTTCCTGCGTCAGCCTGCTGCGCGGAGCACTGCTGCATTTCGTCGCCGACCCTGAAGACGCCATGCTGAGTGAGGCGGCCTCGAGCGATGGCAACGATAAGGGAGACACACGAGCCTCTGACATGGCGGCGACCCTGGCACGCGCCGTCGAACACTACGCCGATGCGCTGCTGGTGATGCATGCAGGCCATGTGGTCGCCGTGGGGGATCATCACTCGCTTGCCCGGCATGAGGCCGTGGGCGAGTTGATGCGCCTGTCTCCGCCGCGCAATGTCGAAGGTCTGATGATGCCGGGCTTCATCGATACCCATGTGCACTTCCCGCAGCTGGATATCATCGCAAGCTACGGCCACTGCCTGATCGATTGGCTGAATACCTACACCTTCCCTGCCGAGCAGCGCTTCGCCGACCCCGCACATGCCGCCGAGGTCGCCGATGCCTTCCTCGATGCGCTGCTGTGTCATGGTTCGACCAGCGCCCAGGTGTTCGCCACCTCACATGCCAGCAGTGCCGATGCCCTGTTCCGGGCTGCCCGGGCGCGCGACATGCGCGTACACGCCGGGCGCGTGATGATGGACCGCAACGCCCCGCCCGAGCTGCTGGACTCCGGAGTCGCCGCGCTCAAGGACGATGAGCGCCTGATCGCCGATTGGCACGGGCGTGACCGCCTCGGCTATGTGCTAACGCCGCGCTTCGCGCCGACCTCCACGCCCAAGCAACTCGAGGCTGCCGGCCAACTGCTCAAGAGCCAGCCGGACCTGCACCTGCAGACCCACCTGGCCGAGAATCTCGATGAGGTGAAGTGGGTCGCCGAGCTGTTCCCCGACGCTCGGGATTATCTGGCGGTCTATGAGGATGTCGGGCTGAGCCATGAGCGCACCACCTTCGCCCACGGTATCCACCTAGACGATGGCATGCGACAGCGCATCGCGGATCAGGGCGCCAGCATCGCCTTCTGCCCGACCTCCAACCTGTTTCTCGGCAGCGGACTCTTCGATCGCGCCAGTGCCCGCGCCATAGGCATGAACATCAGCATCGCCACCGATGTCGGTGGTGGCTCCAGCCTGTGTCAGCTGGAAAGCCTCAAGGCCGCCTATCAGGTCGGCCAGCTTCACGGCGCCGTCGCCCATGATGTGGCGGGGCTCGCGTCACGCGCCAATCAACCGCTGACACCCTGGCAGGGCTTCTATCAACTGACACTGGGCAATGCGCGCGCCATGCGTCTGCAAGACAAGGTCGGCAACCTGCGTCCGGGCATGGAAGCCGATGTCATCGTGCTCAACCCCGCCGCCACGCCCTTGCTGGCACGGCGCACTCGCTGGGGTCAGTCAGGCCAGGTATCGCTGCAGGAGGTACTGTTCGCATTGATGATGCTGGGCGACGACCGCGTGATACGCGAAGTCCATGTGGCGGGCCAGTGCCGCAAGCTGCACGGCCTGATGCTGAGTGCTTGTTCTGATACGCCATTCAGAGAGCCTGCCGCAGCATTAATGCCATGAAAGCATCACAGCGATGACAAGCAATTGACATATGGCACCAATCCTCTGGATTGGTGCCATTTTTTCATCTTAAAGATGCGCGCAACGCGGATACTCAACGCTGAATCCACTCGCTATGATGGCGACATCTTCTTCCAAAAGGTCATGGACGCTCAGCGACTGGCCTGCCACTACGAGGACCATCATCATGACTCCCACCGCCATCATGCAACGTCGTTATTCCACCAAGGCCTTCGATCCGGCACGCAAGATCAGCGCCGCCGACTGGCAGGAACTGGAAAACGTGATGCGCCTGAGCGCCTCCAGCGTCAACTCCCAGCCGTGGCACTTCCTGGTGCTGGAATCTGACGATGCCAAGCAGCGCTTCGCTCGTGCGGGTACCGATGACAAGTACGCCTTCAACTCGCCGAAGATCACCAATGCGTCTCACGTCGTGCTGTTCTGCACTCGCTCCACCATGGACGACGACTACCTGAACCACCTGCTGGACACCGAAGCGTCTGATGGCCGCTTCAAGAAGATGGACGGCGTGCGTCGTCTGTTCACCGACCTGCACCGTCATGACCTCAAGGACCTGCAGCACTGGATGGACAAGCAGGTTTACCTCAACTACGGCAGCCTGCTGTATGCAGCCTCCAGCCTGAACATCGATGCGGTGCCGCTGGAAGGCATCGACCCGGTGGCGCTGGATGCGGAATTCGGCCTGCGCGAGAAAGGCTTCAATGCCCTGGTCGCCGTGAGCCTCGGTTACCGCGCCGCTGACGATTTCAATGCCGAGCTGCCCAAGTCCCGTCTGCCGGCAGACGAGATCTTCACTCGCCTGTAAGCGCAGGTGTCATCGAGCGGCGGCCATCGCATTCACCCGAGGGGACCCGTGCCGGCCGCATTGCAACCGCACATCGGACATGACACCGTTTCTGCTCATGTCCCATCGTCTGCCGGTCACGTGGGGCATCGGCTTCACTCGTCATCATTTTCGCTCACTAAAGGATTCATGCCATGTCTCTCAAGCTTATCGCGACTCTGACTTTCCCCGCCGACCAGCAGGAAAAGGCCCGTGACATTCTCGCCGACCTGGTCGAAAAGAGTCAGTCCGACAAGGGGTGTCTGCAATATGAACTCTTCGCGGTAGACAAGCAGGTCGAGGAAGGCGAGCCGGTACCGGAAGGCGACTTCGTGGTACTGGAGGAATGGTGGGATGAAGAAGCGCTGGAAGCCCACGTGGCATCCGAGCACTTCCAAGGCTTCCTGGGGGCCTTTTCGGAAGGCGAGATCGGCCTCAAGATCCAGCGCCTGCTGACGCCCTGAGCCGCTGAGCTTACTTTCGCTCAGACAAGGCGCCGCGAGAGCGCAGATAGATCCCCGCCGGGCTTCACGCCCGGCGGGGATCTTGCATTTGTGGCACACGGGCTTGCTCATCCGCTGGCTGGCCGCGCGGCACGCAACAAGTGATGGAAAAATCGATACGTGCACTGAACTTGGTTCACATCTTGCTTATAATTGACTGCCCGCGCTGAACACTCCAGTGCCCGACACCATTTCCGCCATTGCACCGCGAGCAGAACAAGGAGCGTCACATGAGCCAATCCTCTTCCGATTCCAAGGGGATCGACGAACCACTGCTCGGCCTCGAAAGCTGCCCGTCGGTCCCCATCTCGGCACTCGCCGGCGCCCAGCATCTATTGGCCAGTCTGGCCGGTATCATTGCACCGACATTGATCATCACCAGCGCGCTGGGCCTCGATGCCTACACCGCCAGCCTGCTGTCGATGGCACTGGTGGTCTCCGGTGTCGCCACCTGGATCCAGTCCCAGCGCATCGGCCCGTTCGGCTCAGGGCTGTTGAGCATACAGGGCACCAGCTTCAGCTTCGTGTCCGCGCTGATCACCGCCGGATTGATCGCTCGATCACAGAATGCCAGTGACGAACAGGTACTGGCGGTGCTGTTCGGCACCTGCCTGGCGGGCAGCCTGATCGAGATGGCGCTGGGTACGGTGCTGCCGTGGCTCAAGCGGGTCATCACGCCCGTAGTCACCGGCGTGGTGGTGATGCTGATCGGCCTGAGCCTGATCCAGGTCGGCATGACGGACATCGGCGGCGGCTTCGGCGCCGAGGACTTCGGTGCACCTGCCAATCTGGCACTGGCCGGTTGTGTGCTGATCACGGTGTTGGCCTGCCAGGTCTCGCGTCATCCGTGGCTGAGAATCGCCTCCATCTTCATCGGCATGGCCGTCGGCTGCATCATCGCCGCCATCGGTGGCCTCTATGATTCGCCGCAGCTGGCCGATGCCGCCCTGCTGGCCCTGCCACATCCGGCGACCCTGAATACCGGCTTCGATTTCTCGCTGGCCGCCTTCCTGCCGGTGGCCTTCATCTTCATGATCACCGCCATCGAGACCGTCGGTGACCTCACCGGCAGCGCACGCGCCTCGGGTCTCGCCGTGGATGATGAGCTGCACCAGAAGCGTCTGCGCGGCGGCGTGCTGGGCGATGGCCTGAATTCCGCACTCGGCGCGCTGGCCGGCACCTTCCCCAACACCACCTTCAGCCAGAACACCGGCGTGATCCAGCTGACCGGCATCGCCAGCCGCCATGTGGGCCGCTACGTGGCCGGCTTCCTGCTGCTGCTGGGCCTGTCGCCCTTCATCGCCACCCTGCTGACCCAGATGCCGCGCCCGGTGCTCGGTGCCACCACCACGCTGATGTTCGCGCTGATCGCGGTGTCCGGCATCCGCATCCTGATGGCGCAGCCCATCGGGCGTCGCGAGATGATGATCATCGCGCTGGCCCTGGGGCTGGGGCTTGGCGTCGGCATGGTGCCGGATGTGCTGAACGCCATTCCGGGCGCCTTCGCCGATGCGCTGCGCTCGCCGATCACCATGGGCGGCCTGACCGCCATCATCGCCGAGCTGCTGCTGCCGAAGATGGAAGACGCCGAGGTGTTCAATCCCAGAGCGAGTGAGCGTGAGTCCACCGACAGCATCAACGCGGACCAGGAACACGCCTGACCCACAGGCACAACAATGAGACATGAAAGAACCGGCGCATCATTGGCCGGTTTTTTCATGTCGGTCTAGAAAGTTCTCACTTCGTGTGTCGGTCATCCAATCTCCACAATGGCAAGGCAGACTCGCTCAGCGGTGATCCTTGCCATCGGTCACCCTGCCGTCTTCCTTACATCAGCACTTTCACATCAACACCCTTACAATCAGTACTCTTACAATCAGTACCCTGACAGTCAGCACTCACAGGTTGGAACGCGCCATTGCGCCTCGGAGCCAGACACAAGGAACGTATCGCTCATGCTGAATACTCGACCCACCTCATCAAATGCGCCGGGCTTGTGCGCGTCCCCTCGCTCGCGCATGGCGCTGAAGGCCCTGCTGGGGGCTGCACTGCTCAGCACCCTGAGTGCCTGTGCCAGCCAGGCGGGCCATGAATGGCAGGCCGACACCACCTACCACCTGACGGTGCTGCACACCAACGACCACCACGGTCGCTTCTGGCAGAGCAGTGATGGCGAATACGGCATGTCGGCGCGCAAGACGCTGGTCGACCGCATCCGCGCCGGGGTGGAGTCCGCAGGCGGCAGCGTGCTGCTGCTGTCGGGTGGCGACATCAACACCGGCGTGCCGGAATCCGATCTCCAGCAGGCCGAACCCGACTTCAAGGGCATGAATCGCATCGGCTACGACGCCATGGCGGTGGGCAACCATGAATTCGACAACCCGCTGGAGGTGCTGCTCAAGCAGCGCGACTGGGCCGACTTCCCGATGCTGGCCGCCAACATCTATGACAAGACCACCGGCGAGCGCCTGTTCGAGCCCTGGAAGATCTTCGATGAGCATGGCATCCAGATCGCGGTGATCGGCCTGACCACCGAAGACACCGTGCGCATCGGCAATCCCGAATACTTCAGCAATCTCGATTTCCGTGACCCCAAGGAAGAGGCGCGCAAGGCCATCGAGGAGCTCAACGAGCATGAGCAGCCGGACCTGATCTTCGCCGTCACCCACATGGGCCACTATCAGAATGCCGAGCATGGCATCAATGCGCCGGGCGATGTCTCACTGGCGCGCTATCTGCCCTACGGCGAACTGGACATGATTGTCGGAGGCCACTCCCAGGAGCCGGTCTGCATGGAGGGCGCCAACCGGATGGCGGACTTTGCGCCCGGCGATGATTGCCAGCCGGACCGCCAGAACGGCACCTACATCGTGCAGGCGCATGAATGGGGCAAGTACGTGGGACGCGCCGATTACGAGTTCCGCAATGGCGAGCTGACCATGGTCAACTATCAGCTGATTCCGGTGAATCTCAAGAAGACCGTCGAGGAGAATGGCGAGCGCAGGAAGGTGCTGGTCGCGGAGGAAATTGCCGAGGACAGCGAACTGCGCGAATTCCTGCGCCCCTATCAGGAAAAGGGCCAGGCGCAGCTCAACGTCACGGTCGCACAGAGCAACGGCAAGCTGGAAGGTGATCGCGATGTGGTGCGCTTTGCCCAGACCAACCTAGGACGTCTGATCGCCACCGCCGCCATGCAGGCCGGCAAGGCCGACTTCGGCGTGATGAACGCAGGTGGCGTGCGCGCCTCCCTGCCCGCGGGCGAGATCACCTACAAGGATGTGCTGACCGTGCTGCCCTTCGGCAACACCGTGGGGGTCGTGACCATGTCAGGTAGCGAGGTGCTCGAGTATCTCGAGGCGGTGGCCACCCAACCGGTGGACTCCGGCGCCTATGCCCAGTTCGCCGGCGTCAGCCTGCGCGTCAATCGCGAGGAAGGCAGCGTCTCCGAGGTGATGATTCAGGGCCAGGCATTGGCCATGGACGCGCAGTATCGCTTCACCGTCCCGAGCTTCAATGCCGCCGGCGGGGATGGCTATCCGAAGGTCACTGACCTGCCGGGTTACCTGGATACCGGCTTCGTCGATGCCGATGTGCTCAAGGCCTACCTTGCCGAGCAGAGCCCGATCGACGTCGCGGCATACGCGCCCCAGGGCGAGATCGTCTATCAGTGACGCTTGAGGCTTCTGCTCTAAACATGCACATAACAACGGGACGCCTTGGCGTCCCGTTGTGGTTTCCAGAGCCGGAATATCCTCGCCAGAGGTGGAAGTCGGACTATACAAGTGCGGATCGCACAGGTTTGATAAGGCATGCGCACCACTACAACAAAGACCGTCGAGACCCTGGCCCATGAACCTCAACCGCACCGACAGTGAGCTGCTCAACCTGCTGATCAAGGACGGTCGCATGTCCTACGCCGATATCGCCCGCAAGCTCGGCATTTCGCGAGCCCATGCACGCAGCCGCGTCCAGGCGCTGGTCGAGAGCGGCGTGATCGAACAGTTCACCGCCGTCATCAACCCCGACAAGCTCGGCAAGGGCATCTCCACCTTCGTGGATCTGACGGTCGCCCCCAGTGCCATCGAACGCATCGCCGAGGAGCTTTCCGCCTGCGTCGAGGTGGTCAGCCTCTATATCATGAGCGATCTGAAAAGCCTGCACATCCACACCCTCACCGACAGCTACGAGGCCTTCGATGCCTTCGTGCGCGCGCATATCTTCAATCGCGACGAGATTCTCTCCGTCGACTGCAAGTCGCTGATGACGCGCGTGAAGCACCGGCGTGGCGGCGCGCGGCTATGACGTCTCTGTCTCTGTCACTGCCTCTGTCTCTGATGCCGCAGCCCCGGACGGCGCCGGAGCCGTCATTTCACTCGTCACCTCACATATCACTGCAAGCGTCACTGCAAGCGTCACTTCAACCTTGCCAGCCCGCGCAGTAGCCGTAGCACGACCCACAGAAAGCCCAGCGGGAACAGCACCGTCTGGGTGATGAACAGCATGGTGAGGTCGATC